>Ga0315551_10000266_pt1 | contig 41958 bp, 41 predicted proteins | sample SalMarSW160290MG_FD_203678 | JGI IMG/M metagenome (GOLD analysis project Ga0315551, IMG submission 203678) | Salt marsh sediment microbial communities from the Plum Island Ecosystem LTER, Massachusetts, United States - Salt Marsh Sediment SW1602-90 ...
CACTCCACAGAGGAATTATTGCTGGAAGGGAGATCGTTTTTCTCGCTCGACACGGAAAAAACCACAGGATTTTGCCTAACATGATCAACTATCGGGCTAATCTTATAGCCTTGAAGAAATTGGAAACACAAGCTCTGATTTCCACCACGGTGTGCGGGGTTTTGGACCCAGACCTCCCTTTGGCGAAGTTGGCTGTCTTTGATGACCTGTATTTTCCAGATAACCGTTTGCCATCCGGGGAAGCGTGCACTGTTTACGATGAGAAAGGCCATAGATTGAGAGGTCATTATATTTTCGATAAGCCTTTTTCTGAGGAATTGAATGAGCAGATCATTGCTGCGGCTGAGAATCCAATCACGCAAGTCGTTTATGCCCATGTCAATGGCCCCCGTTTCAATTCAAGGCCTGAGATCAGGACGCTCAAAAATTATGCCTCATTCGTTAGCCAGACCGCGGGGCCGGAAGTTGTTCTTGCCGGCGAGCTGGAGATTCCCTTTGCCCTCATCGGTTTTGGTGTGGATTATACCAATGGAGTTAAAGAGGCACCCACTCCGATTGAAGCTTTGAGAGAGAACATCAAGAAGAGCAAGACCGTTTTCACTACGGTGATCAAAAAACTCCTAGAGGCATACCAGGCACCTCGGTTCGAAGGTTTTATCTACAGATTTGAATAATGGGATCGGATTTTAACGGATGTGAATATTGATGAGAGTCGATTGACAAATCTCTAAGAAATGATAAAACTTATCGAGTTCTAAGTCAGAGTTGGAAGGAGTGAGAAAGGAGAAAGGAAGCGGACTGGATAAGAAGAAAGAGGCGTTGATATTGCCTTAAAAAAAATTAAATAGATTTAGATAAAGTTCGAATTTAAAATAAGGAGAGGTCGATCGATGAAGATCATTCTCGCCTCAGATCATGCTGGATTCAGACTTAAGGAAAAAGTCAAAGCCTATCTCAAGAGGAAAAAGATCGAATTCGAGGATTTTGGGACGGATTCGACCAAACTCGTAGATTACCCCGATTTTGCCATCAAGGCAGCCAAAAAAGTCGCCGAAAACAAAGACTATAGGGGAATCTTGATCTGTGGAACAGGAACCGGAATGGTGATAGCAGCCAACAAAGTGAGAGGTATAAGGGCGGTGGCTGCCTACGATGCCTATTCGGCAAAAATGTCCCGGGTGGATAACGATACCAATGTCCTGGGTTTAAGGGGAAGGTTTTTTCCTTTTGAAAAGATAGAAAAGATCATTTCTGTCTGGTTGAAGACGCCTTTTAGCAGTGAGCCAAGGCATAAAAAACGGCTAAAGAAGATAGCCCAATACGAAGGAGAAAGATGAAGAAATTTATCGTTCCCGCGGTGATCGCCAAAACCCAGAACGAGCTGGATGAAGTCTTTGACAAAATCAGCAACCATGCCTCCTTAGTTCAACTCGATGTCATGGACGGCAAGTTCGTCCCCAACTCCTCCCTTGATTTTGATTTCAAGCTGCCGGAGAAGAACTACCAGTTTGAAGCTCATCTGATGATTGAAAGCCCCATGCAGTGGGTTGAGGAGAATGGGGAAAAGGTGGATACCGTCATCGCTCATTTTGAAGCGGTCAACGATCCCGATGCTATCATAGTATCTATAAAGAACAAGGGAAAGAAAGCGGCGTTTGCCCTGAATCCGGAAACCGAGATTCATCAAATCAAGGATTATCTCTTGGCCATCGATCAAGTTTTAGTCATGACGGTTCATCCTGGCTTTTACGGCAGCAGATTTTTACCAGAGATGTTGGACAAGATCCGGGAACTTAGAGACTTAAGGCCGAATTTGGATATCGAAGTGGATGGAGGAATCAAGCCAGAAACAATCGGCATGGTGGATGAGGCTGGCGCCAATATGTTTGTCTCTGGATCGTATCTTATCCGCTCGGTTGATGTTGGAGAGAGAATTGATATCCTGAAGGCCAAGATAAGGATTTGATAGGAGACCAACCCGGTTTTCTCCGGAAATTTTAAAAGAAGAGGCAAAGATGAACCAGAAAAAAGGATCCTCTTTTACTCTGGGTGTCGACCTGGGTGGTACCAAGGTGGAGGCCGCGTTGGTAGACACAGAAGGCATCATTTTAAGTTCTCATAGGCATCCCACTCATCCTGAAAAGGAATCTTCCCAGATCATCGAGGACATCGCTACCTGTGTGGATCAGTGCCTTAACAAGGGAGAGAAGCACGCTCAAGCTCTTGGAATTGGAGTGGCTGGACAAGTAGACTTTTATGGAGTTGTCCGCTCCTCTCCTAACTTGGGATGGCGCAATGTCCCCTTGTGAAGTCTGTTGGAGGATAGAGTGAAGCTTCCCGTGTATGTCACCAATGATGTTCGGGCTGCCTCCTGTGGTGAATGGCGATTCGGAGCCGGAAAAGGAATAAATGATCTGATCGTAATTTTTGTTGGTACAGGAATAGGCGGAGGAGTAGTGAGTGGAGGGCTCATGCTAGAAGGATGCACCAACACAGCCGGAGAAATCGGCCACACCACACTTTTCGCCGAAGGGCGCTCATGCCATTGCCCTAACCGTGGCTGTTTGGAGGCTTATGCTGGCGGTTGGGCTATAGCTGAACGTGCCCAGGAAGCTGTTCAGGGTGATCCCGTAGCGGGAAAAAGTCTGGTTTCTCTGGTAGGAAGTATAGAAAAAATCACTGCAGCTACTGTCAGCCGGGCCTACCGTGAAGGGGACCTTCTGGCTTTTCAATTAGTGAAGGAGACCATCCAGTATTTAGGTTCCAGCCTGGTAGGCATGGTCAATGCCTTCAATCCATGCGTTATTGTGATGGGTGGGGGAGTTGTAGAAGGATTACCGGAGATAGTCGAGGACGTGGAGGCCATTGTCAAGAAAAGAGCCTTGAGGCCTGCCGCGGAGAAAGTGAAAGTGGTCAAAGCCGCGTTAGGAAATAAGGCGGGTATTATCGGGGCCGCAGCCCTAGCCCGGGAAGTTCTAAGAGAGAGCAGGTAAACAACAGATAGGGAAAAGAGCAATAAGAGCCGTTCGATTATGATGCGAAAAGAGATGAAGTAAGAAAAAATGAACCCATTGAAAGCTTTGCAGGAATATGATCAATCTTTTTGGTTGGACTACATCCGCCGAAGCCTGATCACGGGAGGGGAGCTTGAACGCCTGGTCAAGGAGGATGGCCTGCGGGGAGTGAGCAGCAATCTCATCATTTTTCAGAAAGTTATCGCTGGAAGTTCTGACTACGATGCGGTTTTGAAAAATCAAATCAGGGCTAATAACCACAGACAGCCCTTGGCGCTCTATGAAGAACTGGCGTTTGAAGACATCCAGATGGCAGCAGATATTCTTCAATCTGTCTACAAGGAGACAGAAGGTGCTGACGGGTTCATCTGTATAGAGTTGCCTCCAGACCTTGCTCATGACACTCGTGGGAGTATCGATGAGGGACACCGCATTTGGAAGGCTTTGAGCCGTCCCAATATCATGGTTAAAATCCCTGCCACCCCAGAGGGAATCCCGGCCATCGAAACCCTTATCTCTGAAGGTATTAACGTCAATGTCAACCTGATGTTTTCCTTGTCTCATTATGAAGCAGTGACTAACGCTTACCTTAAAGGAGTGGAGAAATGTTCCACTCCTGCAAAGGTCGCTGCGGTGGCCTCTTTTTCTCTCAGCCGTGTGGATCGTGCTGTGAACAAGGCCTTGGAGGAGATAGGGACAGCGGAGGCCTTAGCTCTCCAAGACAAGATAGCCATAGCCAACGCCAAGATGGTGTACCAACGATTCAGGGAGATATTCAGCGCTGAAAAATGGAAGAAACTCGATGACAAAGGGGCCAGGGTGCAGCGTCTTCTGTGGGCCAGCACTGGAGCTAATAATCCCGCCTGTTCGGATATTCTTTATGCGGAGGAACTCATCGGGCCGCAAACAGTCAGCTCTATGGCTCCAGCTACTCTTAATGCCTTTCGTGATCATGGACGAGTACGATCCACACTCGAAGAGGGCCTGGAGGAGGCTGAGGCCTCTATTGAGAAATTGTCTTCCTTGGGAGTTGATCTCAGGATGATAGCTGAAAAACTTCAGATTGACGAAGTGGCGGCCTTTGCTGAATCCTTTGCGGCACTCCTCGAGACTTTGAAGGAAAAACGCCATGCGCTTCTCCATGGTTTCAGAGAAAGGCAGATTCTTGAACTCGGAGAATACGACTCTCAGGTTGAAAAGCGACTGAAATTGTGGGAAAGCCAGAATTTTGTCCGCAGGCTCTGGGCCAAGGATTACACCATCTGGTTTTCTGAACCTCAACCTGAGATTGTGAACCGTTTGGGCTGGTTGGCCCTGCCCGAAGTAATGCACGAAAGGCTGGATGATTTTGATGATTTTGCGGTCAGGGTAAAAGATGAGGGTATCTCTCATGTCGTTCTCCTCGGGATGGGAGGTTCTAGCTTGGCGCCTGAAGTTTTCCAGAAGACATTCGGCAATCTCCCCGGTTATCCAGAACTCTTGGTGTTGGACAGCACTCATCCTGCCTCGGTTAGGTCTGTGGAGGAAAGGCTGGATTTAACCAGAACCCTTTTTCTGGTCTCCAGCAAATCTGGAACTACTCTGGAGACTCTTTCTCTCTTTCGATACTTCTGGAGTCGAGTCAGGCTTCAGTCCAGTAGAGCAGGCCATCATTTTGTGGCCATCACCGATCCTGACAGTCCGCTGGTGAAGATGGCCCAAGAGCGGGGATTCAGAAAAGTGTTTGAAGCTTCTGCCGATGTTGGCGGACGCTATTCAGCCTTAACCGATTTTGGACTCCTTCCCGGCGCTTTGATCGGGATGGATATCCACAGCCTTCTTGACAAAGCATGGATTGCTTCCGAAAACAGCGCCTTCTGTGTTTCTGAGCAAGAAGCCTCTGGCTTGATTCTAGGAGCTTCGCTAGGGGAACTGGCCAGGGACCGGAATAAGGTGACCATCCTTGCCTCTGAGTCTCTTCGTCACTTTCCCCAGTGGGTAGAGCAACTCATCGCAGAGAGCACGGGAAAGGACGAAAAAGGCATCTTGCCTGTGATCGACGAACCGCTGATTTCGCCTGATGAGTACGGAAAAGATCGTCTTTTTGTTTACTTTTCCTTGGAAGGGGAAGAAAGTCGGGAGCTCGAAGCTCACCTCTCTTCCCTCCGGAAAGCAAGACAACCAGTGATTCGCCTCAAGCTTGCCCAAAAGTATGATCTCGGTTTTGAGATTTTCAGCTGGGAGATGGCCGTGGCCTCAGCTGGTTCAGTTCTGGGGATTCATCCTTTTAACCAGCCGGATGTCCAGCTAGCAAAGGAATTAACCAGGAAGTTAGTGGAGGAAAAGAGTGAAAGAGGAAGAGAGCCTGACTATGATCAAGAGACATTGTCCTTAGGGAAACCAGAAGTCTTAACCAAAGCTCTGAAAAGGTGGATCGATCAAGTCCGATCCGGTGATTACATCGCTTTACAAGCCTATCTTTCTCCTCTGCCCGAAGCCACAGCCGCCCTTCAGAGCATCCGACATAAGCTTTTAAAGCTGACAGGCCTGGCCACCACCTTAGGATATGGCCCGCGATTCCTGCATTCCACGGGTCAGCTGCATAAGGGTGGCCCTAACAACGGTCTTTTTCTCCAGATCGTGGATGAGCCTGGGCAGGACATCGCCATCCCTGAGACAGAATATACTTTTGGGGGCTTGATCCAGGCCCAGGCGCTCGGTGATTACCAGGCTCTTCTGCAAAGAGGCCGGCGGGTCCTGAGAATCAATGTGGAAAAAGATGTGATAGGGGGATGTCGGCGGCTTAGAAGTTTAATAACGGATCTATAAAAGGGGAAACGTCCCTAAAATAACTTGCCTTCGCCTGTGGATTACTTTAGTGTGGAGAGAATGTTTGAACCGGTTATTGAAGTCCAAGGATTGACCAAGGTCTTTCCTTCAGTAAAGGCGGTGGATACTGTGTCTTTCCACATCTATCCTGGGGAGATTCTTGGACTTCTCGGGCCCAACGGTGCCGGCAAGACCACAATTATCCACATGTTGCTGGGCTTGACCACCCCCACAGCGGGAGAGATAAAGGTTTTTGGTCTTGACCTGAAAGAGCATAGAGAGGAAATCGTTCAAGATGTCAATTTTTCATCCACCTATGTCTCTATGCCCAATTCCTTAACCGTGAAAGAATGCCTCCGGGTATATGCCCGGTTATACGATGTAAAAGAGAGAGAAGACAGAGTCTCTGAGCTCCTCAGAACATTCGAAATCGAACACATCCAGAACAGGTTGATCAGACATCTATCCTCAGGGCAGCAGACCAGGCTCAACCTGGCCAAGGCCCTGATCAATAATCCGAAGCTCCTTTTTCTTGATGAGCCCACAGCCAGCATGGATCCGGATATAGCCGATAAGACAAGAAGGCTGTTGAGACGGATAAAGAAGGAACGGAATCTCTCCATACTCTATACATCTCATAACATGGTTGAGATGGAAGAGATGTCAGATAGAATCCTCTTTCTTCATCACGGGAAAATCATTGCCAGCGGCCGACCTCAGGAAGTGGTAAAAAGTTACAAAAGAAAAACTCTGGAGGAAGTCTTCCTTAAGATTGCAAGGGAGGAAAAGGTTTGAGGACTCACAGGGTCACTGCTCTTTTCTTCCGGCATATGTATCTTTATCGGAGAAGCATTCCTCGGATTATGGAAATCTTTTACTGGCCCCTCTTGGACCTCCTGGTTTGGGGCTTTGTCACTGTTTATCTAAGCCGATTCCGACAAAACCTGCCAGGCTTTGTGACATTCTTCATCGGAGCTCTGATCTTATGGGATATCCTCTTTCGTTCCCACCAGGGAATTTCTGTCTCCTTCCTGGAGGATGTCTGGTCGAGAAATCTTCTGAATCTTTTTGCCAGCCCTCTGAGTCCGGCCGAGTACATCCTCTCATTGATGACGGTCAGCATGGTCAAACTCATCACCACGGCTTCGGTGATGGCCCTCTTAGCCTGGATATTCTATTCTTTTAACATCTTCCTTTTGGGCATGGCCCTCATTCCCTTTATCCTCAACCTCATCATTATGGGCTGGGCCATAGGGATTGTGACCACTGCCCTCATTTTGAGGTTTGGACAGGAAGCTGAAGTTCTTGCCTGGGCTCTTGGCTTTCTCTTCATGCCTGTCTCGGCTGTTTTTTATCCTGTGGCTGTTCTCCCCTCGCTTCTCCAGACCGTTTCCCGTTTCATACCCGCCTCATATGTCTTTGAAGGTATGAGAGCCGTGATCAACACAGGCCAATTTCCTGTCCAGGCTCTTCTCTGGTCTTTTGGCATAAACGCCGTGTATATCTTAGCGGCAGGATTATTCTTTAAATGGAATTTTGCGGTTGTCAAACGCAAAGGGCTTTTGGTGAGGATCGGCGAATAAAACTAGTAGCGCCAGCTTGTTAAATCAGCTCCTGGGGGTGCTGTCTTCAGTATGCGCTCAAGGATTTTAAGCGCATATGTCTGATGGTACCGCAGACGGGAGATCGCATTGGGTAGAGTATGGTCGCCGTTCCAGCAGTGCTCAGCCCGATCTCCGTAGTCGACCTCTCCATCATAATAAGGATCAGAAGTGCTTTCCAAGAATTCTTCCATCAGGTAGACAGCGTTATTCAGATAGTAATTGTCCATGTCTCCACAGTAGATATGGATCTTTCCTTTGAGCTTGGGCCCCAGGTTCTGCCAATCTCTTTGGAGGATGTAACGCAGGTCATAATTTTCCCGCCAGTATTCTGCCACAGTATGGTCGACCTGACCGGTCATCTTGTCCCAGATGGACTGGGGATATCCACCCTCACCCACTGGCCCGTACACAGCCTGCCAGATATCATACTGCTGTCCGGATCGGGTTTTGGTCCCCAGGACAAGCTCGAGGTGGTTGACTTCTTCCAGAGTCTGGCTGATATGTCCGAGATAATTGCGCCTTTCCGGCCTTGGAGTGTGTTTCCATTCGCTTTTAATATAGTAGGCATTCTCGTCCTCATAGATGTTCACTTGTACATAGGCCCGGAAATCTACAGGGTCTGGGCAGGCGGCAAAACAGCCATTGTACATATCCGGATAGAAGACCTGGGTGGCAAGTACTTCCCAGCCGCCAGTAGAGCCTCCGTAGAGGAACCGCGCCCAGCCTTCGCCGACACAGCGAAAATTCTTCTCAATATAAGGAATAAGTTCATAGTTGATGGCGTCCCCGTAAGGGCCTAAGTTTTTTGAATTGACCGCATAGGAATCATCATAGTAAGGATTAGCATGCTGAATCTCGATGATGACCATCCTGGGTGTCTCCGGAGCTGTCCAGTATTGGTAAAACTTATAGGCATATTCCTGAACAGTGATGTTATACCCCGGCCAGTGGAATCTTTGGCTATACTCTGGTTTGAGGTCAGGCTCTGGAGGAGTCTCCCGAAACCCGTCAAAGGTATAAGGAAAATGACCATGGAAGACACAGAGGGGATAACGGGCTTCAGGATGTTCATCGAACCCTTCAGGCAGGAGCACGCAGGCTCCCAGATACATGGCGTGCCCCCAAAACTCGGTCAGGAGCTTGCTTTGTATTTTCACATGTTTGATGTACTTGGCATCTTTAGGCGGAGAAATGGGCGGAATCTTCTTGTCGAGGGTGATATGGATTGTCTCATCCTCTTGTGGGACGACCCGCACCTTCTTGGGTGTGCTGTATAGGTTACCGGGTGCCCGGTTCCATCTTTGACCCTCGCCCCGATCCATGGGAAGCTTTACAGTATGGCCATCTGCTCGATGGAAAGTCTCATATCGATGGAGCAGTCCCTGGACCCAGTATTCGCCTTCGGGAATCTCAGAGATGCTTCTCAGAGGATAGCCAAAAACGTTTTCATCGATGAAGGACTCCTCTTCCGGTTTTAAGCCATCAACATCGATGCCGAATATGAGCTGGGTATCTGGACCCTCACTTATTTGAAAACGGGGCTCTTCTGAGCCATTCGAGGAGATCATCAGTAGCATCCGTCCATCCAAAGGCTCGACACATTGCTCCTTTCCAAAGGAAAGGCCAAAGCGGAGTTTTGCATCTTGTTCTTTGCCTCTTTTTTGGCAGTTAACCGGACCTGCCAGAAGAAAGACAAGAAGAGGGAAGAGGTAAAAAAGGTTTTTAGAAGTTTTTATCATAGATTTCTTCTCCTTTAGAGATATGGATGTTTTTCATTTATCTGAGGAGGGGTAAGAGTGCTGAGATAAAAAAGGGACAACTTCATCTATTTTATTCTGAGCCATCCCAGCAGTAAGTGCACAATCTCTCCTTGGGAAGGCCGATAGCCTGGACGAGATCCTCAAGCCGCTGATATCTCAAAGTAGTCAGTTTCAGCCTCTCCCTGATTCTTTCCACCATGGCTTTGTATTTTTCGCTGTCTGCATTTGAGTATTCCTCAAGATTCTTGTCATCCGTATCTTCCAGCTCATTTATCGCCTTCCTTGCTGCAAGATCCAGCTCTGAGCGAGACTGGGAGAAATTCAAGAATTTACACCCATAAGTGAGGGGGGGACATGCAGGGCGCATATGAACCTCCTGCGCTCCGAAGTCATAGAGTCTCTGGATGGTGTCTTTCAGCTGAGTTCCCCTGACGATGGAGTCCTCACAAAATAGCAACCTCTTACCTTCTATGATATCTCGGATGGGGATGAGTTTCATCTTGGCCACCAGATCTCTGACCCATTGATCCTGAGGCATGAAGCTACGGGGCCAGGTGGGAGTGTATTTGACAAAGGGTCTTTTGAAGGGAATGCCGGCCTCGCTGGCATAGCCCAATCCATGTCCTATCCCGGAGTCGGGAATACCAGCAACGAAATCTACCTTCACCATATCCTTCTTGGCCAAAATGGCTCCACAGCGGTTTCTTACAGTTTCCACATTGATGCCTTCATAACTCGATGCGGGGTATCCATAGTAAACCCACAAGAAGCCGCAGATCTGCAACCTTTCTCCTGGAGGTTTCTTCTGTTCGATTTCCTCTTCGGTGATGAGTACGACCTCTCCCGGCCCCAGGTACTTTAGGGTCTCGAAATCGAGGTTGGGAAAGGCACAGGTTTCCATGGTAACAGCTGTGCTTTCCTGCTTTTTTCCGATGACCATCGGTGTTCTGCCCAGCTTGTCACGGGCAGCATAGACACCTTCTTCGGTTAAGAGGAGAAGGGAACAGGATCCCTCGATTGCCTCCTGGGCGTTTTGGATTCCGTCCTCAAAAGTCATTTCTTGATTGATCAGAGTGGACACTAGTTCTGTGGGATTGATTTCTCCTTCCCCCATCTCTGAGAAATGGATCTTTCTCTGGCTGAACGCCTTTTTTGCTAGCTCATCTCTGTTTTTGACTAAACCGACGGTAACAACGGCATATTTTCCGAGATGAGAACGGATAAGAATGGGCTGGTCGTCATAGTCACTGATGACGCCTATTCCTTTGTTGCCGGACATCTTCTGGATATCTAACTCGAATTTGGATCTGAATTGAGCATTCTCGATGTTATGGATAAATCTTGTGAATCCCTCTGAATTCTGGACAGCAAGACCACCTCGCTTTGTACCCAGATGAGAATGATAGTCTGTTCCGTAAAAGAGATCGCTCACACAGTCTTTTTTTGATACGACGCCGAATAGGCCTCCCATTCTACCCTCCTTGGAGGAATGTGACCGTCTTTTAGCTTAAAAGGGGAGCATCATCTTTGAGCTCGGCGGTCATAAAAACTAGAGATAAATATGACAAATTTCTGTCTTCTTTTCAAGCTTTGAACTTTCCCTTTGCGATTTTGTATAATAAATAAGAAGCAAGAAAAGCAATAAGGAGAGAACAATGAGATGGACTTTAATCGTTTTTTCCACTGTTATGTTTCTTCTGTTCAGTTCCTGTGTGATTGCGGTTGTCGATTTTCCTGGCACTATTGAGGGCTTTCCCTCAGAAGGCTTCCATAAGATCGTTCCCTTGGAGCCGGGAGGCACTCTTTCTTTGGAAAACATCGATGGGGACATCGCAATCTATGGGTGGGAAAGGGATGAGGTGGAGATAACAGCTGAAAAACTGGTTCCCCGTTCTTATGGAGGAAGAGTGCGGGTGTTTTCCCTGAAGCATTTGAGGCCGCGGATAGAATTAGATAGGTTTGAGGATTTTGTTAAGATCAGGACCAGACCTGCTTCAGGTGACAGGAGGGGTGGTGTCGTGAATTATGAAGTGATGGTTCCCCAGTCTATTGACCTCAAAGACATCATCGGGAAGGAGGGAAATATTGTTATTTCTGATTTGTATGGGAAGGTCTTTGCAGAGCTTGAGAGAGGCGATGTCACAGTCAAGAACTTTTCCGGTTCATTGACGGTATCGGCCATGGTCGGTTCGGTAAAGAGCGAACTGTACGATTTGAGAAGTGAGGATGAGATCGAGATCACCACTAAAGAAGGTGACATCATTGTTTTCTTGCAGCCGGAGGTTGTGGCTCATATAGATGCGCAAGCGCCTAGCGGAAGCATTCTGAGTGAGTTTGACCTAAAAGTATCCCTCCCCACCAGAGAAGTATCAGTGGAAATAGGAGGCGAGGGAGGAGCATTTCTTTCTCTTTCGACTTTAAAGGGAGATATTCATCTCAAAAAGATCGAATAGCATCGATTTTCCCTGTGCATTCCTGATCAATTTGGCTTAAAATAAGAAAGGAGGCATAAGAAACCATGGAAGAGAATAGAAAGGTTATTATAACAGGGATCATCTTCGTCCTTGTGGTTGCCGCAGTGGTGTTGGTTTATTTTCTTTTCATTCGGGGAGGAAAGGAAGCGCCTGCAGAAGAGGTTACTGCAAAGGCCCCTCAACAGATTCCTTTAGATGAGGCCCTTAAGAAGGAAGAAATAATCACCGAATTTGCGCAGATGGAACTAGGCAAAAGTGATGATTTGATTCGCGAACAAACCAAAGAGCTTTCCTCCCATCCCAAGCTGGCCCGGTGGTTGATGACTAAAGATATCATCCGCAAATTCACAGCCGCCGTAGACAATATTGCCAATGGATTAAGTCCGATCCCCCAAATTGACTTTTTTACGCCCGGGGGAGAATTTGAAATCACTAAGAGGAATGGGGATTATAGGATAGACTCCAAGAGTTTTCGTCGATATGATTCTGTAGCGGATGCCTTCCTTTCTTTGAATACAGAAGGCTGTGTAAAGCTCTACAGGCAGGCTAAGCCCCTGATACAGAAAGCTTACATGGAGCTAGGATACCCCACCAAGGATTTTGATGAAACGCTTTTAAGAGCTATGGTTGAACTGCTTAAAGTTCCCATCGTTGAAGGGGATATGGTAGTCCAGAAAGGAGTGGTAACCTATATTTATACCGATTCACGTTTAGAGAAGCTGAGCGAAGCTCAGAAACATCTTCTTCGTATGGGTCCGGAGAATGTTCGTATCATCCAGGAAAAGCTGAGAGAATTAGCCTCGGAATTTGGTTTTCCTCAGGATAAGCTCCCCAGCCCAGAGACGTACTAGGAGAAGATTAGACAGGCATTTTGGAAGATCCTGTTCCTATTGCCTTTGGTATCTTAAATCCACACTGTTTCAAGTTCTGTTCGCGGAGAGAACCATGCAAACCCTATAGTATGGATCTTAGTTTATTTGATGATAAATTTGATCACCAGGAAGCCGCCAAGAAGAAGGAGGAAAAAGAGAATGGCCAGGAGGTTAAAGTATCTATCGATAAAGCTCTTAATGCCTGGCCCAAATTTTCTAAACAGAGCTGCTACCAGGAAAAAGCGAAGTGACCGGCTGAAAGCAGAAGCGATCAGGAAGATGAGGAAGTTGAGCTTAAATACTCCTGAGGCGATGGTAAAGACTTTGTAGGGGATGGGAGTGAAGCCGGCAGAAAAGACATACCAAAATCCGTAAGTCCGGTAATTAATCATCACCTTCTGGAAGAGACTTTCCGTAAAGCCTGGAATATACTTGAAGAAGAAGGAATCCACTGACCCCCAGATTCCGTATCCGATAAAATATCCTATAACTCCTCCTATGAGAGAAGCGACAGAAGTATAGAAGGCAAACCGCCATGATTTTTTGATCGCTCCCAGACAGAGAGCTATCAGCAGAGGATCAGGAGGAACGGGGAAAAAAGAACTTTCAGCTAAAGCAAGGAGAAAGAGAGCAAGGGGGCCGTAGGGAGTGTCAGCCCAGTGGAGGACCCAGTCATACAGTTTTCTCAGAAATTTCATGGTTGATGGCGGAGAGTAGGTTCTGAAGAAAAGGAAGCCGGATGGATGGATAATCTGTGGAATCAGTATGGAGGGGAGTCATGGTGATGAATCCTTGTTTAATGGCCTTGACATCGCTGTCTTTGTCCCCTATGGATTTTGGATTTCCCGTCCCTATCCAGAAATAAGTGTTTTGCCTCGGATCCTTCTTTTCTATGATTTCAGGGTTGTATCTTTTCTGGCCCAGTTTGACTATTTTTATGCCTTTAACAGGCGGAGAAGGAATATTGACGTTAAGAGATATCCCCCCTGGGAGTTTTTCTTGGAGAAGTATCCTGGCTATCTCATAAGCAACGCGGGCAGAAAAATGGAAAGAGTATTGCCCTTGGCTATCCGGCAGGATAGAAATGGCCGTGGAAGCAATGCCCAGGAAAGCTCCTTGTATCGCTGCTGCCACTGTTCCTGAATAGGAGATATCCTGCTGGCCTACGTTGGGGCCAAGATTTAGTCCTGAGAGAAGCAAAGAAGGAATTCGAGGCAGAAGTTTTTTCAGCGCCATGTAGACACAATCAGCAGGCGTTCCATCCACAGCATACACGTTCTTTCTGATTTTCTTTACCCGCAGGGGACGATGGAGAGTCAAAGAAAGGGATGTGGCGCTTCTCTCCCGGTCAGGAGCAACGATGTAGATTTCTCCAAGGTCCAGGAGTTGGTGATAAAGAGCTTCTATTCCTTCCGAGAAGAAGCCATCATCATTGGTGAGAAGAATCAAAGGGTCCATAGCGTTTTTTGCTCAGCAACTCCAGATGAGTTTTCCAGTTTTCAGGAATTTGCATTTTAACATTTGTCGGAGATTATTGTAATCAATTTTTAGAGTCTTTCAAGCTCGAATCATGATCAAGAGCATCTTGAATTTTTCAAGAGCTTTGAGGGCATGTGGTTTGTGGGCCGGCATGATCACCATCTCTCCTTCTTTAAAGGGGACGGGTTTTCCAGAGACGATAACCCTGGCTTCTCCTTCCAGACAAAAGGCGATGGCATCAAAGGGGGCCCTCGAGGAGATGAATATCATCGATCCAGATAGTCCCATTGCCATCGATGACCAGATTAAGTTTCACATTATCCGGGTTTTCTCCTTTCTTCAAAAAGAAAACCGTCTCCACAGTTGTCCAGCCTGTGGTTCCTGAGAGGGTATTCTGAAGCCCGCGTGAAAAGAACTCACCTTTTCCAGGAAAATGGCACCACATCTCCAGAAAAACCTGCCCCTCCACGTTTTCTGTGCGCAGCTTCGCCTGGTAGAGAAGGCGTACCTCTTCGACTTCCAGATCACCGGTTTCAAAGAGATGAACCACCGTGGGCTCCTCAGCACTGATTTTAAGAGAGCCTTTGCCGTCGCTCGAGATCTTTTGATCCAGTTCCACACCCGACTGAGTAAGGATACCCTCCAAACTGTCAAGAGGATAATGTTGAAGTTCCGTGGCTTGCTCTTGTGTTCGGGAGTAGCTCGTGAGAAACAGAAGCATTCCTACACACATTCCTATCATGTGGATTCTGTAATTCATCAAATGAACCTCCTTTCTTTTATCATGGGAATTTTTTTTGTCCATTATACAATTCATTTCCTTGTTTTTCTATGTTTGATTGAAGACAGGCTTCGCCATCAAAAGAAGCCAATGGTCATTGTTCTGGCTCTGTGCATCTTTGGATATTGAAGCCTGCCCGAACCTAACTCTTGTAATAAAATGTTCAATATCGCTTATTTTTATTACTGCAAGTAAAGCTTTATAAAAGGAGAGGCTTGTTGCTTTTTTTTAGAAATGACTGCCTTTTAGAAAAAGTATCTCAATATCCATATTGTGATTTTTTTTATATAGAGAAGAGATGTTTTCTTTTGTAAAGAGAGTATGAAAAGTTATAGATGGTCGGGACGAGCGGATTTGAACCGCCGACCCCACGCACCCCAAGCGTGTGCGCTACCAGGCTGCGCCACGTCCCGACCAGTAAAAGATTAGAAAAGAAATAGAATCTCTAGTTATTTTCTTGCTTATTCTTCCAGCGTGGAAATGATATCCTGGAGCTGTTCTCGAACCCGGAAGAGCGTTTTCTTCAGGCGATCAGGATGGACGCGAGATGATTTTTTGATTCCAAACTCCTCTTCAATCTTTCTTTTAGCTCCAGCAAGAGTGAGACCCTCTTTCTCCAGGAGTTCCTTTATCCTGAGGATGATGACCAAGTCTTTCTTCCTGAAGATTTTGGCTCCGCTGCCGGTTTCTCCTGCGTTGAGAAAATAAAATTCCTTTTCCCATGATTCGATAACCTTGGGATCAAGATGGGAAAGCCGGCTGATTTCCTCTAACTTGTAGACCAGCTTGTTAGGTTCTTTGGCATTCTTAGCAGGGATTTTTTCTTGAGCTGCCATCCTTTAGCCCTTAAAAATACTTGACTACATTAGCATGGAATCTGTTGTTCGTCAAGGCAGGCTCCTCTTTTTGCATTTCGAGGTTAAATCCTGAACCTCTTCTTCAATTTCTGGTATAATTGGAGACCAAGAGGGAAACATGAGCCACAAAAAGAACGAGAAGTATGTCCCTTTGGCAGAGAGGATGCGTCCCAAAAGTTTGGAACGCTTCTACGGTCAAGAACACCTAGTTGGGGAGGGGAAGATCCTCACGGAGCTGATAAAATCCAACCGCCTGGTTTCCATCATTTTCTGGGGGCCTCCTGGCTCAGGAAAGACCACTTTGGGCTATATACTTGCCCAATATTTCAATTTTCCCTGCCTCTTCTTCAGTGCTGTCCTCTCCGGTATCAAAGAGATCAAAGGAGTGATGGCTAAGGCAGAAAGCCATAAAAAATTATATGGGCAGCCCACCGTAATATTTATCGATGAGATTCATCGCTTCAATAAGGCACAGCAAGGAGCTTTCCTGCCTTACGTGGAGAGAGGGGATATCATCCTTTTTGGCTCCACGACGGAGAACCCTTCCTTTGAGGTCATTGCCCCCTTGCTTTCCCGCATGAAAGTACTTGTCCTCAACCCTTTATCAGATGAAACTTTAGACCGGATCATCCATGAAGCCCTGGAAGATGAGGAGAACGGTCTGGGGAGGCGTCATCTTGAGCTGGATGAGCAGGCTCTGCGGATGATCATCGATTATGCCAATGGAGATGCCCGGAGATCATTGAACACACTAGAGATCTCCGCTGATCTGACCAAGGGCAGCAAAGTAACTGGAGAAGAAGTCAGGGAGGCCTTGCAGAAGAGAATCCTCCTCTATGACAAGAAAGGGGAGGAGCACTACAATCTCATCTCTGCTCTTCACAAGAGTCTTCGAAACAGCGATGTGGATGCTTCTCTTTATTGGTTGGCCAGGATGGTGGCGGCAGGCGAGGATCCTCTTTATATCGCACGCAGGCTGGTAAGGTTTGCTTCTGAGGATATTGGCATGGCCGATCCTCAAGCCCTAGCTGTGGCCCTCAGTGCCAAAGAGGCTTATGATTTTATCGGTTCTCCTGAAGGAGAGCTTGCCTTGGCTGAAGCTGTCATCTACTTGGCCTCGGCTCCAAAGAGCAATCGTGCCTATGCTGCCTTCTTGAAGGCGATGAAGGATGTTGAGGAGAGCCCTTTTGAGCCTGTTCCTTTACATTTGAGAAACCCCGTTACAGGACTGATGCGAGAGGTGGGATATGGAAAGGACTACCTCTATGCTCACGATTTTTCCTTCACCACCACAGATATGGAGACCTTTCCCAAGAGACTGAAAGGGCGAAAATATTATGAGCCCGGTGAGCTGGGATTTGAGAAGGATGTCAAGAAGAGAATGGAATGGTGGAGGAATCTCAAGGAGAAGATAAAACGGGAAAAAAAGTCTAAAGAAGAAGAATCCTAGGGCCTTCTCCTGATTACGTTCCTTTTTCCTTCAATAGATAATAGACTTCCCAACTGATTTCATCGGCCACACAACTGACACAGGAATGTTCCGTGGTGGCCAATTCTCCATCTGCAATCTTTTCTTTCAATATTCTTTTTACTCTTTTCTTTATTTTGTAGAGTTGAATGTAGTTGATCATTCTCTTTTTCTCTCTGGAATGATATCAGCACCTTTCTCCCATGTAAAGTTTGTGGAAGGAATAAAAAACATGCTATCATAGCCTTTTTCAAGAAGAATGCGAAAAATCATATCTCTTACCTTCTTGTGCCTAATTTTATGCTTCTGTTCTCTTTTTCGTTCTAAAACACTGACTTATCCCCGTGGAGTCATCTTCCCCTTGGAGAAAGATGGAGAAGTCCCTTATCAAGGTGAAGTTGTGGAGCACATTGAGAAGCAAGGATGTTATTTTTATCTCTCCACAAAAGCCGGCTTTATCTACTGCATTGATGGTAAAGAGCGGCAGAACATCTGGTCTTTCCAGGCACAAGACGAACTGGAAAGTCCTCCTTGTCTGGGAGAAGAAAATATTTATGTCTATGATAAAAACTCGGTTCTTTACTGTCTGAATAAAGCAGGCAAGCTGTGCTGGAAAAAAGAATTAGGCGAGAATATTTCCACTGGAGTGGGGGAGAGTGCAGGGATAATATTTTTTGGAACCGAAGAGGGAGTTTTGATCGCCCTGGATAAGAAAAATGGTCAAGAGTCATGGCGTTTTCAGGCTGATCAAGCCATCCGTTCCACACCCGTGTTTGGTGAAGGAATGATTATCTTTGGCTGTGATGACCATCATCTCTATTTTCTTGATAAGAAAGGGGGCCTTGTGGATAAATTCCCGACCGGAGACAAAATTCAATTCACTCCTTTGCAGGACGGGAAATCCTTGTATTTCGGCTCAGATGATCTGAACTTTTATTCTCTTGATTTTAAGAGAAGAAGAGCGAGATGGAAGGTTAAGATCGGATGCAAAATATCTGGCTCTCCTCTTATCTATAAGAAAAGAGTCCTCTTCCTCTGCCTGGATGGCATTCTTTACTGTCTGGATAAAGGAAACGGTACTATTTTTTGGTGGAGGGCTATTCCCTCCCGAAGTTATTACCAGTTAACTCAAATAGAAGGGAAAGTCCTGGTTACTTCGCTCTCTTCTCTTTTGGTTTCATTCGATATCCGTACGGGTGAAAAGGTCGGTGAATTCGACAGCGGAGAAGAAATTAAATCCAACCCTCTTTGGCTTGAACCCAACGTGTTGGTCAGCCTCTATGATTACAGGAAGGGAAGGGGAAGCTTGGTCTATTTGAGAAAATTAGTGGATGTCAATTTGAACGCATCTAAGAATTCCCCTCAGATTATAGGAGAGGAGCTAGAATTTGCCGCTTCCCCCACTGGCTTTTTTAAACCAGAGTTTGAGTTTGCCCTCAGCCGGCTTGATCAGGTCCATTTCCGCCTGCCATTGTTCCTTCTCACTTCTGTGTGGGAGAGAAAGATTGTGCAGGGGAAGTCAAGCAAGGAAACATGGCGGTGGTATCCAGAGATGGCCGGTCTTTATGTTGTGGAGTTGAAGGTGGAGGATGAGAAAGAAAAAGGACAGGCCAGAATTCCTTTTATCGTAGTAAAGGAGAAGCCCCAAGTCTCCATACTCTCCTCCCTGGAGTCCCCCCAGAGGAAAAATCAAGAAGTTATCTTTCAAGCCATACACAGAGGCCTCAAGACGCCTGAATTTGAATTTTACCTCAGCCGGCTGAAGGGGATGGATTTTCACCCCTCATTTTTTTACCTCACTATGGAATGGGAGAGGAGTATGGTACAGAAGAAATCAGAGAAAAATACATGGACCTGGGTAGAAGAGACGCCAGGTGTCTTTGTGATCACAGTTAAGGCTGCCGATGAGGCGGAGGAGACACAGGGCATGGTTCCTTTTATCATAGAGAAAGAAGTGGATAAAGATGTCATAACTAACATTTTATCTCTGGTTCGATGGATAAAGATGTGCATCCTCCCCTAGGAAAGACTGATCAAGTTTATTTGATTAAGAAAAAAAAAGAAAGGAGATAACGATATGGATAGAGAACAAGCTTTAGAAATCGTCCGCCAGCATCTCAAAAACAAGAATCTGGTCAAGCATTCTTTAGCAGTGGAGGCCTGCATGAGATCTCTTGCTCGCCGACTGAGCCAGGATGTGGAGAAGTGGGGATTAGCAGGAATTCTCCACGACCTGGATTATGAGATAACAGAGAAGAGTCCCGAGCTTCACACCACAGAAACCGTGAAGATTTTAAAAGAGATGGATGTGGAGCCTGAAATCATCCAGGCTATCCAGGCCCATGCTGGCCAGGTTTCCTGCCGGAGTGAAATGGACTGGGCCATATTTTCCATTGATCCCTTGACAGGCTTGATCATCGCGGCTACTCTGATGCACCCCAGCAAGAAGCTCAAGGATGTCGATCCCAGCTTTGTCAAAAGAAGGTATAAAGAAAAGAGTTTTGCCCGGGGAGCAAAGCGAGAGGATATCGAACAGATCAAGAACGTCGGTCTTGATTTGGATGAATTCATATCCATTTGTTTGGATGCCATGCAGGGTATCGATAAAGAGCTCGGTCTCTAGCAAGATGAGATTGAACTCTTATTGAGAAAATACTATATTGAGAGATCATTTCTTTGTGAGCCGGGATACTGGCTTTAGGTAAATTTATTAGGAAATCCCAAAATAATAAAAAGGAGGATAAGATGAGCAATGCTGTCATAAGGGTTCCTCGTCCCACAAACGAGAGGATTTACAGTTATGCTCCAGGAACTGCGGAGAGGGAGAATCTGAAGATCCAGTTTAAGAAGATGCTGAGCGAAGAAATTGAGATTCCTTTGATCATAGGGGGAGAAGAGGTGAGGACCGGAAAACTCGCCGATTGCCGATGTCCTCATGACCATGGACATCTATTGGGGCGTTATCATAAAGCCGGGCCTGAAGAAATTGATAAGGCAGTAGAAGCGGCGAAGAAGGCCTGGAGAGACTGGTCAGAGATGGACTGGGTGTCCCGCGCTTCGGTCTTCCTCAGGGCAGCAGAGTTATTGGCTACCAAGTATCGTTATATTCTGAACGCATCCACGATGCTCGTTCAGTCGAAGACAGCCCACCAGGCAGAGATCGATTCCGCTTGCGAGTTGATCGATTTTTACCGATTTAATCCCTACTTCATGAGCCTGATCTATACCGAGCAGCCTGACTCCGCTCCCTCGACCTGGAATTACATGGAATACCGGGCTCTAGAGGGATTTGTCTTTGCTGTAACGCCGTTCAACTTCACTTCGATTGCTGGCAATTTGCCCACTTCGCCTGCTATGATGGGAAATTGTGTATTGTGGAAGCCGGCCTCTTCGGCTGTCTATTCTGCCTATTTCCTGACCCAACTCTGGAAGGAGGCAGGATTACCCGACGGTGTGATCAACTTCATCCCTGGCCCTGGCCGCTATGTGGGAGATCCTGTCTTGGAAAAACCTGACCTGGCCGGGGTTCATTTCACAGGCAGCACGGTTGTCTTCCAGTCGATGTGGAAGACCATCGGAGCCAGTATCATGAATTACAAGAGTTATCCGCGGATCGTGGGTGAGACCGGCGGAAAAGATTTCATATTTGTTCACCCCTCTACTGACCCAGAAGCAGTGGTTACAGCTCTGATCAGAGGCGCCTTCGAGTACCAGGGCCAAAAGTGCTCAGCAGCCAGTCGAGCCTATATCCCCGCGAATCTCTGGCCTTCTGTCAAGGAAAGGATGTTGGATGAGATCAAGACCATCAAGCTTGGAGATGTGGCTGATTTTTCCATTTTCATGGGAGCTGTGATCGACAAATTGGCTTTTGATAGTATTGTCGAGTATATCGAGTATGCAAAAGAATCCAACGATTCCGACATCATCTGTGGCGGAAGCTACGATGACTCCAAGGGTTACTTTATCCAGCCAACAGTGGTTGTGGCCCAAGATCCAAAACACAAGCTGATGGAAGAGGAGATATTTGGCCCTGTTCTCACTGTCTATGTCTATCCGGAAAAAGAATACAAAGAGACGCTTGCTCTCTGTAATGAGACTTCTCCCTACGGATTGACAGGCTCTATTTTTGCCAACGATCGCCAGGCTATTATTGATGCCCTGATTGTTCTCCGCCATGCAGCCGGAAACTTTTACATAAACGATAAGCCCACGGGGGCTGTTGTCAGCCAACAGCCTTTTGGCGGAGCTCGAGGTTCGGGCACTAACGATAAGGCCGGCTCTTACTTGAATCTTCTGCGCTGGACGAGTGCCCGGACGGTCAAGGAAAATCTGAATCCCCCGAAGGATTATCGCTATCCATACTTGGAAGAGGAATAGGAACACATCTGAAAAAGAAGGAGAGAGAGATGGAAAGGTTACTCCAAAAATTAGGAATAAGGGATCTCAACATCGGAGCCTGTGCCGGACCGGACGCCTGGTACCAAGACCCTCAAGGCCAGGAACTCGTCTCTTGCAATCCTGCAACCGGAGAACCCATCGCCAAAGTCCTCCAGGCCACTGAGAAGACATATGAACAAGTGGTGACACAAGCTGTAGAAGCCTTTGAGAAGTGGCGGATGACACCTGCCCCCAAGAGGGGATTGGTGGTTCGTGATCTGGGACTGGCATTGCGAGAGTTGAAGGAGCCCTTGGGAGAACTGGTGACCCTGGAGATGGGAAAGATCATGGCAGAAGGGATAGGGGAGGTTCAGGAAATGATCGACATCTGCGATTTTGCCGTTGGACTTTCCCGCCAGCTATACGGTCTGACCATGCACTCTGAACGACCTGGACATCGTATGTATGAACAGTGGCATCCTCTGGGTGCTATCGGAGTGATCACAGCATTCAACTTTCCTGTGGCTGTCTGGTCATGGAATGCAGCCATTGCGGCTGTCTGTGGTGATGCTGTTATCTGGAAGCCTTCCTCCGACACTCCTTTAACAGCTATCGCTGTCCAGCATGTGGCAAACCGGGTAATGGCCGATTATGGATTGACAGGTATTTTTAATCTTCTTATCGGGCGGGGAGCTGTGGTGGGAGAGAGGATGATCAACGACAAAAGGATTCCTCTGATATCTTTCACCGGTTCCACACAGATGGGGAGAAGAGTTTCAGAGGCTGTGGCTCGTCGGTTCGGGAGAACTATCCTCGAGCTTGGAGGAAACAATGCCATCATCGTGGCAGAGGACGCTGACCTGGATATGGCCGTCCGTACCATCCTTTTCGGGGCTGTTGGCACAGCCGGTCAGCGCTGCACCACAACCCGCCGGATTATCGTGCACAGGTCTGTCGCCAAGGAATTGACAGAGCGCACGATCAAAGCTTACCAACAGGTGCGGATCGGGAATCCTCTGGAAGAGGGGATATTGATGGGACCTCTGGTAACAAAGGCGGCAGTGGAGGACATGATGGCTGCCTTGGAGAAGGCCGAAGAGCAGGGAGGTGAGGTGATCTACGGCGGGCGCCGTCTTCCGGATTTTGGAGCGCAGTTTGTGGAACCCGCAATGGTCAAGATGCCTTCCCAGACTGAAATCGTCCATCAGGAGACCTTTGCCCCCATTCTCTATTTATTGGAATATGAAACCATCGAAGAAGCCATCAGGCTCCACAATGAGGTTCCCCAGGGTCTTTCCAGTGCCATTTTTACCACCAACCTGCTAACCGCTGAGAAGTTTCTCTCCCATGAAGGGTCCGACTGCGGTATTGCTAATGTCAATATCGGGACATCCGGAGCGGAGATTGGAGGTGCCTTCGGCGGGGAGAAGGAAACTGGGGGAGGAAGAGAATCCGGATCAGACGCCTGGAAGGGATACATGCACCGCCAGACAAACACCATCAACTGGTCCAAGGAACTTCCTCTGGCTCAGGGAATCAAGTTCGGAGATTGATGGAAGCCAAAGTAAGCCCGGATATGCAGGTAGAAGAGCTGGTTGAGGCATTTCCTGAATCGGTGAGATTCCTCACCAGGCGTGGGTTGAGATGCATCCGATGTGGTGAACCTGTCTGGGGGACTCTGGAGGAATTTCTCCTGAGCGAGGGTGTGGAAGATCCTCAGGAGCTGATTGAAGAGCTAAACGCCTACATCCAGGGAAGAAGGCGAGAAACAGGATAGAAGCAAACAAAGAATGGCCTTGAACTTTCTCTGGGTGTTTTACGTATTTTTAAATGGCAGCATGAGAGTAAGAGAATACCTCTTCTAAAGGATGTAAAGATGACTAAAAAACTCTATCGATCCCAGAAACAAAAGATGTTAGGAGGCGTTTGTGGAGGTTTGGGGGAATACCTTGATGTGGATGTGACTCCCATCCGGCTCCTTTTTATAGCCCTCACGATTTTCACGGCTTTGTTCCCCATGGTGATCTTCTACATCATTGCCTGGATTATCGTTCCTGTGGAAGAAAAAGCCAAAAATTAAGCATTGTTCCCCAGATTTTAAATTGACTTCTCCTGGTTGATAGGTTATGTTTTAGCCGACTTTTTTATCCGGTTTAGAAGATGGTGGATGAGGCGAAGATCATTTTCAGGCACATAGCCATCGAAGGTCCTCCAAAATCTGGAAAAACACAGCTGGCCAATATACTGGCCCAGAAGGTAGGGGGAAGGGTTACTTATGACAGGGTTGAAAACCCCTATCTCAAAGACTTTTACGATGAAAAAGAAGGAGCAGCCTTTCTGGCACAGCTTGTCTTTTTGGTCAACAGATACCATCAACAGCAACGGCTGATGCAAAGAGATTTATTCGAGGAGAGAGTTATCTGCGATTACCTTCTAGAAAAAGACAAAATATACGCCTATCAGACTCTCTCCGACGACGAGCTCATCATTTATGAAAGAATTTATGGCATTCTGTCGGAGAGAGTGGCTAAACCGGATCTTTCCATTTATCTGCAAATCTCTTTACCCACCCTGATTAAAAGAATTGCTCAGGAAGGAATGACTTGGGAAAAGAACATATCGGAGAAGTATTTGGCTGATATTCTGGAGGCTTTTGATTATTTCTTTTTCAATTATGAGGCAACTCCTTTGCTGGTGGTTAGGGCGGATGATTTGGATTTTAACCGGGAAGAGGATATAATGGATATCATGGAGAAGATCAAGCGGATGAAAAAAAGTCCTCTGTATTATGTTCCTCTGAGCAAGGATGACAAGGATACAAAAAAGATTAAGTAGTCATATATTTGGATAGGGCAACGGAATTTAAGACTTTACCTCAATCTCGATAATAAAGGCGAGATGGGGAGAAAGGATCGATCATGCCTGACCATGAAAAACAGCCTGTTACTATCCCTTTACTTCAAAAGAAAAAACAAGCCAAACAGAAGATCGTAGCCATCACAGCCTACGATTTTCCCACCGCCAGGATTGTGGACGAGTCTGGTGTCGATCTCATCCTGGTGGGAGACTCGTTGGGTATGGTGGTTTTAGGGTATGAAAACACAATTCCCGTCACCATGGAAGAAATGATCCATCATACCAAACCTGTGGTGAGGGCTTCCAAGATGGCTCTTGTGGTAGGAGATATGCCTTACTTTTCCTTCCATCTTTCCATCGAGGAGTCCGTTTGTAATGCCTCGCGCTTCTTGAAAGAAGCAGGGGCCAAGGCTGTCAAGATTGAGGGTTTCTCCAAGAAAAGGCTGAGACTGGTTGAAACTCTTGTGGAAGCTGAAATTCCGGTTATGGGACATCTAGGCCTCACTCCTCAATCCATACATCGTCTGGGCAGTTACAAGGTGAGAGGTAAGGAGATTGAAGAGGCCAAAGAGATGATCCAAGATGCCTTGAATCTGGAAAAGGCAGGGGTGTTTTCTGTGGTTTTGGAGTGCATTCCCGATGAAGTGGCCCGTCTCATAACAGAGAAGCTTAGCATTCCCACTATAGGGATAGGAGCTGGCCCCTATTGTGATGGTCAGATTCTGGTGTTTCATGATCTTGTCGGGCTTTCGGATGGTCACCTTCCCAAATTCGTCAAGAAGTATGTGGATCTTCATCAAATTATCAGCGGCGCTGTAAGAGAATATATTTCTGATGTCAGAGAGGGGCGGTTTCCTGATGAAGGTCATTCCTATCACATCAAACCAGAGATGACGCGATTGTTGGTCCAGGAAAAGAGCAGAAAACAGAAAGATTGAGTTCGTCCCATGATAGTAGGATCTGCTCTTTTCATTTTATGACCATGTGATCCTAAAGGAATTCTGAATGAAAAAATGAAGATATTGAAGACGATTCAAGAGATGAAGGAGGTTTCGGCCGAGCTGAAATCCAGCGGTCTATCTATCGGTTTCGTTCCTACAATGGGCAGCTTACATGAGGGCCATCTGAGCTTGGTTCGAAGCTCACGTAACCAGGCTGATCGCACTGTGGTGAGCATTTTTGTCAATCCAACGCAATTTGGTCCCGGGGAGGATTTTAAAAGATATCCCCGCGATTTGAAGAAGGATCTGGAAATCCTGGAAAAAGAAGAGGTAGATTTTGTCTTCGTTCCTGAGGTAGAGGAGATGTATCCCGATGGTTACAAGACGTACGTGGAGGTTCATGAACTTCAGGATAAGCTCTGCGGGCGCTCTCGTCCAGGCCATTTTCGAGGCGTCTGCACCATTGTATTGAAGCTTTCCCATATCATAAAGCCCGATCTCTCTTTCTTTGGACAGAAAGATGCCCAGCAGGCCATCATTTTGAAGAGGATGGTCAAGGATCTGGATATGGATGGGGAAATAGAGGTTCTCCCCATCGTCAGGAATGAGGAGGGTATTGCACTCAGTTCAAGAAACGAGTACCTGAGTCCGGAGGAGAGGAAGGCTGCTCTTTGTCTTTCCAAGAGCCTGAAAAAGGCCCGTTCCATGATAGAAAAGGGCGAGAGAGATACAGAAAAGATCATCCGGGGGATGAAAGAGATCATCGCTGAAGAGCCACTTGCCAGGATCGACTATGTGGAGATAGTGGGAATGGAGGAACTCGATCCCTTGCCATGGATCGAAGAAGAGGCTCTGATCGTCCTGGCGGTTTTTGTCGGAAAGGCCAGGCTTATCGATAATACCATCGGCCGTATAAAGGAGTGAATGATTATGAGAAGAATCATGTTGGAGGCAAAGATACATAAAGCAAGAGTGACAGAGACTAACCAGGATTATGAAGGGAGTTTGACCTTAGATGAGAGCCTGATCGAGGCTGCGGGAATGGTTCCCTATGAGCAGGTGCATGTCTACAATATATCTAACGGAGAAAGATTCATTACCTATTTGATCAAAGGACAGAAAGAAACTGGAGTAGTGGGCGTCAATGGAGCCGCAGCCCACAAGGCCAAAGTAGGCGAGGAGTTGATCATTGCATCCTATGTTGTCTTGGAAGAGGAAAAGGCAGGCTTTTTTTCGCCCAAGATTGTTATCGTGGATGAAAAGAACAGGATAAAAAGGATAAAATAGTCACTATGGGGGAAGCTCCTTTCTCTGTGTGATGGGGACAGGTTGCTTATTTGAAAGGAAGCTGTCTGTCCCTTTTATCTCCTTTATTTCGACGAATGGATCCATCAAGAAAGCAGCATCATAAGGAGAATAAAGGATGAGAAAAAGAGTCAGATGGAGTTATCTTTGATCCATAATAGAATACTCTTCAAAGTCCTTTTTTCTTCAATGATAATACCTCTTTTGTCGCCAAAAAGGATAACTTCAGTAGTAAAGAAGAGTCGTTTGTTTCTGCTTGAATTTATTTATCCTGGTCTGCGATCAGTTGTTTTGGTGTTTCCAACAGTTGGATAAGGTCGTTCATGAATCGGGCCGCTTCTGATCCATCGATTACCTCAGAAAAATGGTGTATCGGCCTTGTGTTCTGATCCAGAGACGTAAGACAGGAATCACTCTATCTAGTTACAGGCAAAGTATATAAATCCGCTTATTTGGTGGCCCACTCCTTTAGCTTCCTGTACTCTACCTCTCCACAGATGACTTCATTGTTTTCTGTGTTGAGGAAAGTGGGGGTACGGAGTTGACCCCCGCAGACTGGGAAGATGATTTCTCTGTAAGACCTCATCAAGTCTGCGTTTTTCTCATTATGCCACACTTCCAGCTTTTCTAATTTGATCCCGGTTTCTCTTTCTAACTTGTCCACCAGGGGCATCATATTCTTGCAGTGAGGACATTCCCTTCCGTGGAACATAATCAGTTTAGCCATCTTTCTTCCTGACGAAAAGCCCACACCAGCATTCCCCATCTTTCTTGTCTTTATATGTTTCGTGGATGAGGAAGTTACAGGGGCACACAAGTTTTAGATCTTCCACGAAGTCCTTGGTGGTCAGCCGGCAAGGGCAGTATTTCAATCCTTGATTCTGCTCATTGTTGAATACTCCGTCGATGAGCATCAGAACCTTTTCCTTATCCGGGTTGACTTGGAATTCATTTTTTTCTGCAAAATTTTCAATGGTCTGAAGGAACCTCTCCTTATTTATTTCTGTTTGAGTTATACTGCTAACCTTTCGGGCTTCCTCAGATGTGATTTCCAGGTAGGCGTTCTTTGCCATGCAAGTGGGGCAGATTTCAGGAGGCTTGACTCCATAGTGGATGTCGTTGCATACGAAACAGCGCCAGAATTTTTTCATTTTTCTCTTTTTGGATTGGGATCTTGTTCTGTATTTCTGAAGTAGTTTAGTCCTTCTTATGTTTTAAAAAGATTAAATTTTTCGGGCAGTCTTCCCTGCTTGAAAGGAAGACTTCATGTCATCTTGGCTATTTCCTGTTCTAACTCTGACTTTCGGGTGCAGTAATATCCGTTCTTCAATCCCATATTCTGATGGATAGGGCACTTAGGACAATCGCATCCCTTTTCTTCACTGATGATCTTGCTCTTTCCAACCAGAGGATGGCAGAATCCTACCTCAGTCTCTTCTGCGACATAGCTCGGACATGTCTTGCAGATGCATTTTTCTTTTACCAGGGGAAGCTTTTCTTCAAAATCGGCAATCATTGCATCTGCTTCCTCTTCTGTTTTTCCCATTTTTTCCATGAGCAGCTTCTTGACCAAATCCTTTCGGCTCATCTCTTCTTTGGGAGCTTCTTGAGCAGGAGCTTGTGCTTGGACTTCAGGTGGGGTTTCTTCTTCCTTTGTGCAGGAATTCAAACCTAAAGAGGTCAAAAATAGGCCTGCCAGTCCGCAACCGCTTTTTTCGAAAAAGTTTCTTCTTTTCATCAGCCCTCCTACGATTTTTTTCTATTACATATCAAAAATGATGGTTTGTGTCAATCGAATATATAAAATTTATAGAGATTGTTTGGCTTTAAGAGAATTTGGTTCTCTTTTTCAAATGTCTGAGGAAACTGACCCCTCGAGGTTAATTAATCTAAATGGTAATTAGGTGCTTCTTTGGTGATGATCACATCATGGACATGGCTTTCTCTGACGCCAGCCGCAGTCACTTTTATGAATTTTGCCTTTTTCTGAAGCTCGAGTATGGTTCGGCATCCTGCATAGCCCATGCCCGCTTTCAGTCCGCCCACCATCATCTGAACGAGATGGGACACTGATCCCTTATAGGGAACACGTCCTTCGATTCCTTCCGGGACAAGTTTCTTTTCATCTGTATAGAAATCTTGGGCATATCTATCTCTGCTTCCCTCTTTCATCACTTCAAGTGATCCCATGCCCCGGTATGTTTTATAAGATCGTCCTTGATAGATGACCACCTCACCAGGAGACTCATCCGTACCGGCAAGGACATTTCCCAACATAACTGAGCTTGCACCGGCAGCAATAGCCTTTGTAATGTCTCCTGAGTATTTGATTCCTCCATCGGCGATGAGGGGGACGTTGATGGGACCTGTCACTTTGAACACCTCGGCGATGGCTGTAATCTGGGGTATCCCAGCTCCTGTCACGACTCGAGTTGTGCAGATTGATCCTGGCCCTACTCCGATTTTTACCGCATCCACTCCCAGCTCCATGAGGTCCTTGGCTGCTTCGGAGGTTGCGATATTTCCCGCAATCAGCTCTTGCTCAGGAAATTTCTTTTTCAAGACCTTGACAGTATCCAGAACGCGCTGGGAATGGCCGTGAGCCGTATCCACCACCAAGATATCCACTTTGGCCTTGATCAGCTCCTGAGATCTTTCTAATGCATCCTGTCCTACTCCGATGGCAGCTCCCACTCTTAAGCGGCCGTAGCCATCTTTGGATGCATGAGGATACTGAATTCTTTTAAGTATATCTTTATATGTGATCAATCCCTTGAGATGGAAACCCTCATCCACCATCAATATTTTTTCTATTTTGTGCTTATGAAAAAGCTTTTCCGCTTCCTCCAGGGAAGTCCCCAGAGGAACAGTGATCAGGTCTTTGGTCATCACCTTGTCTATGGTCAGGTTGAGTCGGGTTTCAAACCGGATGTCCCGGTTAGTCAGAATGCCGAGCAATTTATTGTTTTCATCCGTGATGGGAAGGCCTGAGATCTTGTATTTCCTCATCACTTCCTTGGCTTCGAAGATTTTGTTATGGGGCCGCACGGTAATGGGATCCACGATCATCCCGCTTTCATAGCGCTTGACCTTATCCACTTCTTCTGCCTGACTGTCGATGGACATATTCCTGTGGATGAACCCAATCCCTCCCTGTTGGGCCAGGGCAATGGCCATCTTTGATTCGGTCACTGTATCCATGGCCGAGCTGACGATGGGGATTTTTAGGGGAATGTTGCGGCTGAGCTGTGTGGAGACATCCGCTTGAGCTGGAATGACATCGGTCTTGGCGGGAAGCACCAAGACATCGTCAAAGGTTAGCCCTTCTTTTATTTTTTGATCCAACATTTTTAGACCTCATTTTCTCTTTTTTTTCTTTTTTCTCTTTTTGGGGATGAGTGACCTGGCCTTCTGAGTCCGATAAACAGGAGAGCTCTGAGCGTGCTGGTAGTAGAGGGGTTGTTCTTTTTGTTCGGGGAGTTCCTCTTCCATCACAGGCTGGATAAGGAAGAGATAGCGGATGGATTGTTCTTCTATTCGGTCCATCATTCCCTGAAACATATCATAGCTTTCCTTCTTGTATTCGACCAAGGGGTCTCTTTGTCCGTATCCTCTAAGGCCGATCCCTTCTTTGAGATAATCCATAGCCAGAAGATGATCTTTCCACTGCGAGTCAATCACCTGGAGCATGATGATTCTTTCGAATTCTCTCATCCGGTCGGATCCGATGATTCTCTTCTTTTCTTCATACATTTCGTTCAGCTTGTTGAGAATTTTTTCCTTTAACTCATCGAAATTTATTGTCTCCCAATCAATCTGAAGTTCATCGATGTCAAGACCGAACTGAGAGGCGATAGCCTTGCTGAAGCCATCCCTGTCCCAATCCTCAGGCGATTTCTCTTTGGAGACATGGTTATCCATTAACCAATCCAACAGGGTAAGGCTCAGCTCCTGGACGTATTCTTTCATATCCTTTCCGTGGAGAATTTCCTTGCGCTGGGAATAGATGGTTTCCCTCTGCTTGTTCATCACATCGTCATATTCCAGAAGGTGTTTACGGATAGAAAAATTCTGAGATTCCACTTGCTTTTGTGCCCGTTCTATAGCTTTGGTGACCATCCTATGTTCTATGGGAGTGCCTTCCTCCATGCCGATTCGGGCCATCAGCCCTGAAATCCTGTCGCTTCCAAATATGCGCATCAAGTCGTCTTCTAGGGACAGGTAAAACCGTGAGGATCCTGGATCACCCTGTCTTCCTGCTCTTCCTCGGAGCTGATTGTCGATTCTCCGGGCTTCATGACGCTCTGTGCCGACGATGTGGAGGCCGTTAAGATCAACCACCTTCTTGTGTTCCATTTCTGTGATCTTTTTTGCTTCGGAAAGAGCCTTCTCCCATTCCTCCTGAGAGGCCTCATTAGGATCAACTCCTCTTTTTCTCAATTGTTCTGTAGCTAAGAACTCTTGGTTACCCCCTAAAAGGATGTCCACTCCTCTTCCTGCCATGTTGGTGGCGATGGTCACAGCGCTGATCCGACCTGCTTGAGCGATGATCTTGGCCTCCATCTCATGATATTTGGCGTTTAACACAACATGTGTGATTCCTCTCTTTCGGAGAAGAGAGCTGAGATGTTCAGAATTTTCGATGGAAATGGTTCCCACCAGAACTGGATGGCCTTTTTCGTAGTTCTCGATGATTTCCTCCATAACCGCATCCCATTTCTCATTTTTTGTCCTGTAAATGACATCGGGATATTCGTAGCGGATGAGAGTCTTGTTGGTGGGGATGACCACCACTTCCAGAGTGTAGATGGAATGGAATTCTGTGGCTTCTGTCTCAGCTGTTCCTGTCATTCCCGCAAGCTTTCGATACATCCGGAAATAATTCTGGAAGGTTATGGAGGCCAGGGTCTGATATTCTTCCTCTATTCTGACCCTCTCTTTAGCCTCCAGAGCTTGATGCAAGCCGTCGCTGTAGCGGCGGCCGGGCATCAGGCGGCCTGTAAACTCGTCGACGATGATGACTTTACTGTCCTTAACCATGTAGTCGACGTCTTTTTTGAATAGTTGATGGGCCTTGAGCGACTGGTTGATGTGGTGGATGAGATCCATGTGTGCTAAATCGTACAGGTTTTTCACCTTGAGGAATTTTTCCGCATCTGAGACTCCTTCCTCGGTGAGAGCTACGGTTCTTGTCTTTTCATCCACCTGGAACTGGGTATTCTTCCGAAAGCGGCGGACGAGATTGTCAATCCGATAATAGAGAGTTGTGGATTCTTCTGTGGGTCCGGAAATGATGAGGGGAGTTCTTGCTTCGTCGATGAGGATACTGTCGACTTCATCGACAATGGCGTAATTATGCTCTCTCTGGACTAGATCAAAGAGACGGAATTTCATGTTATCTCTCAAGTAGTCAAAGCCAAACTCATTGTTGGTTCCGTAGGTGATCTCTTTCCGGTAAGCACTCTTTCTCTCGCTATCGAGCATTTCATGCTGAATGGTCCCTACAGTGAGTCCGAGAAATCTATAGATGGGCCCCATCCATTCCGTGTCCCTCTTGGCCAAGTAGTCATTCACGGTAACGATATGGACGCCTTTGCCCTCTAGTGCATTGAGGTAGGCGGCAAGAGTGGCCACCAGGGTCTTGCCTTCACCTGTCTTCATCTCGGCGATTTTCCCCTGGTGGAGGACGACTCCTCCCATCAGCTGAACGTCAAAATGACGCATGTTGAGAGTCCGTTTGGCCACCTCCCGGACAACGGCAAAGGCTTCGATAAGAAGATCTTCCAGGCTGGCTCCCTGATTGAGCTTTTCCTTAAATTCCGCTGTTTTCTGGCGAAGTTGATCGTCACTGAGTTTTCGAATGTGGGGTTCGAGCTCGTTTATGGCAATAGCATAAGGCTGAAGTCTGCGCAGGTCTCGCTCGTTTTTAGTGCCGAAGATTTTTTGAATCAGCCATTTATACATTTGATTCATTTGTAACAGAAAGCCTTTTCCTTGTCAATCAGAGACCAGGACCTGGGACCGGGATCGGGCTTCTTCATGTCGGTTCCTCTCCATCCTCGCCAAAGACCCTCCCATCCCCCACTATGGGTTTTGGGTGGACAGGAACCGCAGCCTAAGATATCGATTCATTATTTAAACTGACCATGATGGCATAATCTTGAAAAAAGAGATAGAATAATCCTCCAAAAATCCATAGAATGTAAAAAATTGGGCTGGTTCGGCTTGATATCAAGGAAAACAAAGACCCTTCTTCTCATCATTCTTGCCTTCTTGCTATTCCTGATCATCTACTTGTTGTGGGTGAGAAAGGATATGTCGGATTTCGACGTCTGTTATCAAGGCGGCAAGAGAATCATCGCCGGGGAAACTCTCTACCAAACAGCGGATGGTCATTTGCAGTACAAATATTCCCCTGCCTCAGCAGTGTTCTTTGCTCTATTTGCTCTTCTCCCCGAAGAAATGGCCAAATTTATCTGGTATTTTTCTCAACTTTTCCTTTTCTATGTGGTTTTACTCCTTAGTTATAAGATTCTTCCCTCGAAGCTGGAGAAAAGAAAAAAGGTCATTCTTTTCTCTTTTCTGATAGTGCTCAAGTTCTTGGCCCGTGAGATTGAGCTCGGTCAAGTCAATGTGCTGATCATCTTTCTATTGGTCATCGCTCTTCTTTCTCTCCTAAAAAAAAAGGAAACAGAGGCAGGGCTCTGCTGGGGGATCACTCTTTTTTTTAAGCCCTATGCTCTAGTTTTTTTTCCTTATTTCCTCATTAAAAGAAGAATCAAGTTGGTAGCAGCAGGGATTGGAGTGACTTTGGTGGGGATATTTCTGCCAGTGCTTTTCTATGGAATTAAAGGGAACATGGTGGTTTTAAAAGAGTGGCAACATACCCTATCCCTTTCCACTCCTGCGCTCATGAATGTTTACGATAACGCCTCCCTGCATGCCTTCTTTTTAAAACTCGTCACTCATGAGGATACAAGGCTTGTTTGGATATTCATCCTTATCTGCTCCATAATCATCGGGTTCTCTTTTCTATGGATGATGATTCAAGGAAAGAGAAGGGATTTGGGAAAGCCAGAGGTTTTGGAATTTTCCTTCTTGTTGGTTTTGATTCCTCTTTTTTCTCCACTGGGGTGGTACTACAATTATCTATACTCCATCCTGGCTGTTGTCATTCTTCTCAACATCGTCCAAAAATTTCCCTCTGTCCTCAGGTACATCCTGATAGCGAACTTTATCATCATCGGAGCCAGCTTAAGGGAAATCTTGGGAAAAGATATTTTCCGTTTTTATACCGGATATTCTTTTGTGGTGATAAACTATCTCATCGTCCTTTTCTATCTCTTTTATTCCCGGGCAAGAAATCTTATCTAAATATTGATTTTTTTCTCTGCTTTCTTTATCATCAACTGTTATTTTCCAACTTATTCTCAATTAGATAACGAGGATTGTGTCAGGTAGAGAATGATAAGCTTGATGGATGCGCCTCCAGATACTCCCTTGAGAGTTATAGCTTTTCACGGTGGACACGGAGTTCGCAGAAGGCTTCTGGCTCTAGGTTTTCATAAAGATGACGTCATCGAGTTAGATTCGCGGAGTATTCTGGGCGGTCCTGTTCTGGTGCGGGATCTGACCTCGGATACTTCTGTGGCTTTGGGCAGAGGAGTCGCCCAGAAGATTATGGTAGAAATCATTGACCAAAAAAAATAGATATCCTGATATCGTCTTCATCGGCCAGCCAAATTGTGGCAAAAGCACCCTCTTTAACGCCATTGCTGGCTTTAAAGCACAGACTTCCAATTTTCCAGGCACAACTGTCCAGCACACCCATAGCAAGGTGAATGTGGCAGGCCAGGTTCTCAATATCATCGACCTTCCCGGAACATATTCCCTCAATCCTTCTGATCCGGCCGAAAAGGTGGCCCTTACCCATCTCTTCTTGGAAAAGCCTGATCTGATCATCAATGTGATCGATGCCTCCATTTTGGGCAGAAGCCTGGAGCTGACCTTAGAACTCATCGAGCTGGGATACCCCATGATCGTGGCTTTAAATATGATGGATCTCGCGGAAAAAAAGGGAATGGTGATCGATCATCAGAAGCTGGAACGGATTCTCGGTGCCCCCGTTGTTCTCACCATCGCCTCTCATGGTCGGGGGATAAAAAATATGATTGATCGAGCTCTCCATACTCTGGAAAATCAATCTGCACCCCCGCAGATCCTATGGTCAAAGGATGTTGAGGATAAAGTGGTGGAATTTGCCAGGGAAATTCCTGAGGAGTTTCCATTGGTGGCCAACAAGAGATTCACATCTATAAAGATGATCGAAGCTTCTCAGCTGTTGTTTAACAGGATGCTTCGGGAGATCAACCTTCCTCTGAAGAAGGCTTTAGATCGGGTGAGAAGCGACCTTGAGGAGATGCATAATGCCCCTGCTTATGAAGTGATTGCAGCAGAGAGACACCACTTGGCGCTTAAAATCTTTGAAGAAAGTACCCAAGTGAAAAGAGGGGTGAGGATCGATCCCTTAAAGAAAGTTGATGATATCATTATGCATCCTGTTTTGGGGTACTTCATTCTTATTCTTATTTTTCTCGGTTTTTTCTTCGTCATATTTAAAGTGGGGAGTCCGATTGAAGAATTGCTCCTGGATCCTTTGAGTAACTTCAGATATTATCTTTCTACCCATCTGGGACTGAGCCTTTATTTCTATCTGCTGGATGGATTTCTTCAGGGTGTGGCTGGCGGGATCGCCATTGTTTTACCCTATTTTATCCCTCTCCTCTTCTTGATGTCTCTGCTGGAGGATGTCGGCTATCTTGCCCGAGCCGGTTTCCTAATGGATACTTTTATGCACCGCATCGGGCTCCATGGCAAATCTGTTTCTCCATTTATTCTTGGATTTGGTTGTAATGTGCCAGCCATCGTATCCACCAGGATTTTGGAATCACGGAGAGATCGGATCATCACCTCGCTTCTCATTCCTTTCATCCCCTGTTCGGCTCGAACCACAGTCATTCTGGCTCTGGTTGCCTTTTATTTAGGGCCAATTTGGGCTCTTGGATTCTATGTTTTTAACATCCTGTTGTTGGGTGTTATCGGTCGTTTGATCACCCTTTTTTACAAAGTGCCTTCACCTGGATTGATCCTTGAGATTCCTTCCTTGAAAGTACCTTCCTTGATAAATATTCTGAGGAAGACATATTTTCAGCTACGCTCTTTTGTGAGCTTTGCCTGGCCGATCTTGATCGCAGGAAGTGTTTTTTTAGGGATTATACAATTTTTGAATCTGGATAGAATCATCAATCTGGTTCTTTCTCCTCTGGTGGCGGGCGGTCTCGGATTGCCCCAGGAGGTTGGGGTGACGCTGGTTTTCGGCTTTTTGCGCAAAGAGCTTTCCTTGATCATGATGCTCCAGGCTCTGGGAGTCCGCTACCAGGATTTGATGACCATTATTTCAAAAGAGCAGCTCATTGTTTTCACTGTCTTCATCAGTTTTTTCGTCCCCTGCCTTTCCACGGTAGCCATTCTCTGGAAGGAAATAGGAAAGCGGGTAGCTCTGATATCCGTGGCCTTGAATACAGGGGTTGCGGTTACTGTCAGTTTAATAGTGAGACTGGTTCTTCACTTCTGATTTCTCATCGGCAGAGGTTTTCTAAGAAAGGGTAATCTTGGACTGGAGGGGGTTTTTGGGTGTGTAGCTATTTTTTGGATTCCAGAATGACCATGGCTACAGCGTATGCGGAGAGATGAGCGACAGAAACATGAGCGCTTTCAAAGGGAAATTTTTCCTTGGCATTTATCTCCAATTCAGGTTTTCCTGAAGAAAGATTTGTCAAACCGACGTCTTTCCATTTGATTCTTCTCCCCAATGCCTTGAAAAAGGCTTCTTTGGCAGCAAAGCGGGCGGCAAAGTGCTGGTATTTATTCACTTTGTTTTGGCAATAATGGATCTCTTGTGGAGTAAAGATCCTCGGGATGAAGCGAGGATTTTTCTCTATGAGTTTTTTGATTCTCTCGACTTCGATGAGATCGATTCCAATTCCCGTAATCATAGCTCTTTCCACATTTAAGGCAGGAATTCTGTCTCTGTGTCGTTTAATAATATAAAAAAAAATGGCTGGAAAAGCTACAAAAGCTTTATTTTCCAAAAAACCCAATCAAGACCGAAAAAAGGAAAGACTCTTCAAGCCTTAATTGAAATGGGCAAGGTTGTTAGGTGAAAGATCGAGGTTTATTCTGTAATCTTGATTTAAGATCTCTGGCTGCTTTTTTTCCGATGATTTTTGCCAGTTCCTCCAGAGGTGCTTCTCTTATTTTATCCATACTTCTGTATCTGGCCAATAGGCGGAATTTTCTTTGAGTCCCTATCCCGGGGATACCATCGAGGAGGGATTCGAAGCTTTTCTTCTTTCGCCGGAGACGGTGGAAGGAGATGGCGAAGCGGTGGGTCTCATCCCGGATGTTCTGGAAAAGCTTGAGCACAGGGGAGGTCCTTTCTAATCGCAAGCCTTTTGGACGAAAGGGTGTAAATATGATCTCATCCCTTTTTGCCAGGGAAGCGACCGGAACGCTTCCCAGCCCGAGATCTTCTAAAGCTTTCTTGGCAGCGCTGAGCTGCCCTTTTCCGCCGTCCACCAGGATTAAATCAGGCATCGCCTCTTTCTCGTCAAGAAGACGGGTGTATCTTCGGTGGATGACCTCCTGGAGTGAAGCCACATCGTTGGGCCCTTCTACGGTCTTGATTTTATATTTTCTGTAACTATCCTTGTAAGGTTTTCCGTTTTCAAAGACCACCAGAGAAGCCACGGATTCCTTCCCTCCGATGTTGGAGACATCAAAGCCCTCGATTCGCTGGGGAATTTTATCCAGGTCGAGGATGTCTCTGGCTTCTTCTAAAGTGGAGATCTTCGCAGCTTTCTCCCTGATAAGGATTTCAGCGTTCCGGTTGGCCAGCTCCACGAGCTTTTTGTTTTTCCCTCTCTGGGAAACCAGAATTTTGATTTTTCCTTTTCTCAAAGAAGAGAGTTTTTTCTTGACTTCATCTCGCCTGAAAGGTTCAAAGGGTAAAAATATTCTGTCAGGAACATCTCTTTTTTCTTTATAAAAGTGCGGCAGGTGAGAGGAGAGAATCTTTTCCTTTGACATCTCAGCCGGTACTTGAAGAAAAATCCCCTCTGATTTGTTGACTTTGCCCTTTCTCATCTGAAAGACATACAAGGCGGATTTTCCTCCCTTTCTTGAAAAACCAAAGATATCTTTGTCTTCCTGTTGAACAGAGGTAAGTTTTGGCTTTTCCTTGATCTGTTCGATGGTTCGGATCAGATCTCTCCATTGGGCTGCCTGTTCAAATTCTTGCCCTTGTGCAGCCTCATTCATCTTCCTTCCCAGCACTGCAAGCAGTTCTTCCACTTTTCCTTCCAGGAAAAGAAGGGCGTTGTCCACATTTTCTTTATATTCTTTATCTGAGATACAGGCGACGCAAGGTGCTGTACACAACTTAAGGTCATATTCCAGACAAGGTCTTTTCCTTCTGCCGGGAACATGTTCCTCGCATCCTCTTATTCCGAAATATTTATTGACAAGATGAATGGTCTTACGAGCCTGATGAGCCGGGCTGAAGGGACCAAAGTAGCGGGCTCCATCCGCCTCTACCCTTCGGGTGAGATAGATTCCAGGGTATTTTTCCTGGGCAGTAATTTTCAGATAGGGGAAACTCTTGTCATCCTTCAGTCTGAGGTTGAACTTTGGCTGGTGTTGCTGGATGAAATTATTCTCCAGGAAGGAGGCTTCTCTTTCAGAGTCAGTTAAGACGTAGTCAAGATCAGCTGTCTCTGATATGATGTTGTGGACTTTGGAATCCGATGTAGCTTGGAAGTAAGACTTCACTCTGTCCTTGAGAGATCGGGCCTTGCCGATATAGATGATGTTGTTCTGGGCGTCTTTGAAAAAATAAATCCCTGGCTTTTCAGGGAGGTTTTCTATCTTTATTTTGAGCGCTTTATTCATTGTTAGAGCCCGATTTCCAGCTCCCGTTTTTTCAATCTCTTGATTTCATCCCTCAGTCCAGCCGCTTTCTCAAATTCCAGGTTGCGGGCGGCTTCTTTCATCATCTTTTCCAGCCTTTCTATTGTTTCTTTTCTCTTCTGGGGTGAGAGATAGACTTCCTTCTCCTCTGCAATCCGGGAGTAATCCAGATAATCTCTTTCATAGATGCTGGAGAGGAGTTCATCGATTCTTTTCTGAATGGATTGAGGAGTGATGCCGTTTTTGCGGTTGTATTCTGTCTGGATCTTTCTCCTTCTGTTTGTTTCATCGATAGCCTTTTTCATGGAATCGGTGATCCCATCGGCATACAGTATGGCCTTGCCAGAGACATTTCTGGCAGCTCTTCCGAAAGTCTGGATGAGGGAGATGGAGGAACGAAGAAATCCCTCCTTATCTGCATCCAGAATGGCTACCAGGGACACTTCGGGCAGGTCCAGTCCTTCTCTCAGGAGATTGATGCCGATCAAAGCATCAAATTTACCTTTTCTTAAATCTCTGAGGATCTTCACCCGCTCGAGTGTATCAATTTCTGAATGGAGATATCGTACCTGAAGCCCCAGTTCGTGATAATAGCGGGTTAAATCTTCGGCCATCTTCTTGGTCAGGGTGGTTACCAGGATTCTTTCCCTCTTTTTCGGACATCAGATCTTGGATTTGCCCCTTGATGGGACGCACTTCTACTTCAGGGTCGGTCAGTCCCGTGGGACGGATGATTTGTTCGATGACTCGGCCTCTGGCTTTTTTGATTTCATAGAGACTCGGAGTGGCTGAGACATAGAGCATCTGCTGGACCCGATTTTCGAACTCTTTAAAATTTAAGGGTCTGTTATCCAAGGCTGATGGAAGCCGGAAGCCGTGTTCTACCAGAGTCTCTTTTCGAGAGCGGTCTCCGTAGTACATTCCTCCGATCTGGGGAATGCTCACATGTGATTCATCGATGATGGTTAGAAAGTCAGGAGGAAAATAGTCCAGAAGGGTGTAAGGAGGTTCGCCGGGTTTCCGCAGGCTGAGATAAAGGGAGTAATTTTCGATTCCAGGACACCAACCAAATTCCCTCAACATTTCCAAGTCGAAAAGGGTTCTTTCCTCTATGCGATGGGCTTCCATAAGCTTCTCTTGTTTTTTGAAAAAGGTAATTCTCTCCTCCAGCTCCTTTTCGATGCTTCGAATGGCATAATCAAGAATGTCGGGGGGAGTGGAGAAGAAAGTTCGAGGATAGAGGATGATTTTTTGGTATGTGTTCAAGGTTTTTCCCAGGAGAGGATCTATGGCTGAGATGTTTGCTATGCGATCGTCGTCCAGCTCAATCCTGTAGGCGATGTCCTCATAGGATGGATAGACTTCGATGATGTCCCCCCGGACGCGGAAGCTTCCCCTCTCGAATTCCGCTTCATCCCTTTCATACTGGATATCCACAAGGCTTTTCAGGATTTCTTTTCTTTTTAGGGTTTGGCCCTTTTGGAGGGGAAAGCTCATAGAGTAATATGTCTGGGGCGAACCTATGCCGTATATACAGGAAACCGAGGCTACGATGATCACATCTCTTCTCTGGAAGAGCGAGTTTGTAGCCCTCAACCTAAGTCTGTCGATTTCCTCATTGATGGTGGCTTCCTTGGCGATATAGGTGTTGGAGGCAGGAATGTAGGCCTCAGGCTGATAATAATCGTAGTAACTGACAAAGTATTCCACTGCACTCTCAGGAAAAAACCGACGGAATTCCTGGTAGAGCTGGGCTGCTAATGTTTTATTATGAGAGATGACCAGAACCGGTCTGTTGGCCTTTTCGATAATATTGGCTATGGTGAAGGTCTTTCCAGAACCGGTCACTCCCATAAGCACTTGGTGCGCTTCGCCACTCTCCAGGCCCTCGGTCAATTGCAGGATGGCTTTGGTCTGGTCTCCCTTAGGCTTGAATTCGAAGTGGAGCTTGAACTTGTTCATTTTATTTTATTATAGCAGAAAAGTTCGATTGACAAATGATTTTGAGGCCCATATAATCCACATAAAATAAGGAGGAAAACATGAGAAAGACATGTGCATTCACGGCTCTTCTTGCAGTCATCATCTGGCTAGGATCATGCGCTCCCACGGCACAAGTCACATCTTCTGGAGGTCCTTCCGTCGCAGAGGCTCAAGCAGAAAGATATGATGGACCAAAAGCCCGGATCGCTGTCGGCGAGTTTCAGGACAAGACAGCCAAAGGGGGATGGACCGGAGGCTGGCTGGGAATGTTCGGGATGAACTTCAAGCAGATCGGCGATGGCATGCAAGACATGCTGACCACAGCCCTTTTCAACACCAATCGCTATATCGTGTTGGAAAGAGAGCAGCTTGGTGAAGTGTTGAAAGAGCAGGATCTTGCAGCCACAGGCCGAATAAAGAAAGGAACAGAAGCTCCTACAGGAGAAATCTATGGAGCAGAACTTCTCATCACGGCAGCCATCACAGAATTTGAAGGTGGAGCCAAAGGCGTTGGTGGCGGAACTAAAGTTCTTGGAGTTACGGTCGGTGGAGGAGTGAAAAAGGCACATATCGCCATGGATATCAGGATTATCGATACCAAGACATCCCAGATCGTTGCAGCCACAAGCGTTGAAGGCAGTGCCACTAACTTCGCCCTCGGCGGCTTAACCAACATAGGCGGAAGCCTCCCCGTTGCACTGGGAGGATTTTCCAAGACTCCAACCGAGAAAGCTATCCGAGTTTGTATTCAGAAAGCAGTGGAATACATCGTCAGTCAAACACCAGCAGATTATTACCAGCATAAGTAATTTAAAAATCACTTAGAGGATTCAAGTTTTCGACTTGAAGAACTCATCTTCACGCTTCCCTTAAACTGGGCACCGTCCATTATGGAGATGCGAAAGGCTGAAATATCTCCTGTCATCTGGGCTTCTTTTGATATGAACACTTTTCCAGAAGCATAGATGTTTCCTTCCATCTTTCCTAAAATAGTGACATTCCTGGCACGGATATCGGCTTCTAGTTTTCCTGTCCGTTCTAAGATAAAATTGTTGTTTCCCAGATCGATCTTTCCCTGAAAAAAACCGTCGATAATCAGGTCTTCCTTAGCTGAGATTTCACCTTTTAGGTTGAATGTTGGACCCAGGCGGGAGGTGTTTGGAATGGTCTCCTTTTCTTGATCGGTCTTTTCTTTCTCTTTATTTTCTCTGTTAAACACCTTGCCTTCCTTTTCCCCGGAAATAATGTGGAAATTATAAGGTCCTCCCGGTTTCATGTCAATATGTCGGTGAATAATGACAGCATCTCCATTCCCATGATGAGTGAAAACATCTCATCCAGTTGGGTAGTGA
>Ga0315551_10000267_pt1 | contig 41732 bp, 24 predicted proteins | sample SalMarSW160290MG_FD_203678 | JGI IMG/M metagenome (GOLD analysis project Ga0315551, IMG submission 203678) | Salt marsh sediment microbial communities from the Plum Island Ecosystem LTER, Massachusetts, United States - Salt Marsh Sediment SW1602-90 ...
AAGGTATTGATCGGATCAGTGATAGGATCAACATTCGGGTTACCGCACATGAAGTCGAAGTAGAAGCTGTCTATCTCATTGGCCGCTTTGATAGTCAGGGTTACCTCCTCGACGTGTTTCAAGATAATCGAATCTGGCTCTACCGGGCTCCGGAATTTGATGGTGTCGCAGAAACTAAGAACACCGTCACCATTGTCATGCCATTCCGAAAGCTCCCACCACTGGCAATAAACCGGCCAGAGCTCATGCCACATCGTACCGGTAGGATCGCCGTTGGAGGGCACGTATCCATCTATGTTGTGATCGTACTCATCAGCATCCGGAATCGGCAGTGGCGTAGTTATGACATCGGTCTCTATTCCGTCGACGTGTCCATTAAATGTTGCGACCCCTCCGATGGTTTCAAGATCAATATCATCGCAATAGTCGAGATAGCCGTTACCGTTGTCTGTCCAGCTGGTGATCTTCCAAACCGTGCAGTACGTTGGATTGACCTCATGCCAGTAGGTGCCAATGGGACTCGTGATGGCCGTACACAGTGGATTCGGATCGAGACAGTCAAGATACATAATGTCACCCGGAACGCTCAAATCGCTGACAGTAATAGTAGGCGTCACCAGTTCGACATGCTCCCATATCTTCCGGCCAGTCGGTATGTGCGTGAAGTCGATTGTGTCGCAGTAGCTCAACACACCATCACCGTTGTCTATCCAACTGCTGCAAATCCAGTGTTCACAGTAGTCCGGCCACAGCTCATGCCAGTTGGTTCCAACAGGGCTTCCCATTGAGGGATTGTAACTAAGAGTGTCAATACAATGCTTGACCTTACCGATCGTCGGCTCCGGTACTTCTTCAACCGGGCAGATCACGACTGCAAATTCAATCAACGCGTGTACAGGCAGACCGTTTGGAGGCGCTGGAGCCGCAGTCGGGTCGTACGAGTTCTGACCGTCGAAGTTGGCAACGTTACCAGGAACAGCGGCGTAATTGGCCAGCTCAACTACCCACGGGTCTCCCCCCGATGGGGCGCACATCGCAGGAATAACATAGTACTTATCATGATGCATCGTTCCGTGAGGACCGGAGACATACTGCGCATCGTTGTGAACACCGGCGCCGTGCGGAGGCGGACCGGGCGGATTGCCCCCATTGAGATCGAAATACGGATCAGAGACGCATATCGCTGAGTCAGCCGGATCAGTGCAGACGCCGGCAACCGTTAGGAAGTGACCGCCGCGCCGCTCACAGTAGTCAGCGCCCACTTCCTGCCAGAACCCGATCAGCAGGATAACGTCCTGGCTGAGCAGAACCTGTTCGCGGATATACTCGAAACCGAAGACTGGATCGATCGGTACCACCTGAATGTTGAACTTGGTACCCAGCCCGACCTTGTTGAGCCAGTTCTGAGCGCCTGTGGCAAGGTCAAAGACATTGGTGCCGCTTTGTCCGGGCGGATTGGTGTTGCAATAGAGCGCCATCGAATCGACAAACGGGATGACGTTAGAAGCATTATGGTCATCGACAAGAGCTCCAGTGTAGTTTTGCACCAGTGGGTAGTTGTCGTTGATGGCCGGAGGAGGAGTGGTACTGGTGTCGAACTTGGAGTCGAACCACCAGAAACAGTCGCCCAGCGCCACCGGGCCGCAATGCGACCAGGCACCGGATACTGGACTGGTCCACGCGTCCTGCTTCTGGTCAAAATCCGGCATGCCTGCCGGAGCATAATCCACATACGCCGGCTTGTAGTACTCACAGGTATCCAGCTCCGCAGTCGGGCACGCACAAGTGTCGCAGTTGATAATCAAAAGGTAGGGACCCGAAGTATACTGAGAGGAAGCAATCTTAATGTACAAAGTGCTTCCCGGCTGATGGCAATTTCCCGGATCCAGACAATCATACTGGGAATCCTGACCCACAGCATCGGGGAACGTCCCGTTGTAATCGTCATTGTAGAACAACTGCGTGACGCAGTCACTGGCGTAGATAGTAAGGTTCGGATTCAATCCCCCGCCATAAGCATACTGGCCCGGCGTGTCATCGGCCAGGACCCGGACATGCAGGCAGTAGCAGGTATCCGTGGGAAGAGTGACCACCCACCAGTCCACGTCGGTATTGGGCACAATGTCGCCGCAGTATGCTGTTTCGCATGCGGCGTAATTAGCGGTTGCACAATTGTCATTGGACTCGGCCTCATAGCCGCCGGCCGTTTTACCCGGCGGAGGATTATCGGTGCAGTCCCAATCGGGCTGCGTAACCTCAATAGTAGCACTGAATTCCGAGGTGTTGTTGCTCGCATCGGTCGCGGTAGCTGTAACGGAATCTCCCGGCAGCAGCGTTGCATCTGTAAGGCCCCAATTCCCAGCAGCATCCGTGATCGCAGAACCAAGATACCTCTCCCCTTCACCGTAGCCGCTCGGATCAAGCCTGGCCTGGAATACCTCCACCGTGGCCGTGTTTGGGGGAAGAATAGCTAGCGTGCCACTGATTGTGGTGTTGCCACCGGAGTATGTAGCGCTCGTTATGACGGGGAAGTTCATCTCCTGGTTAGCCAGCCAATCGGGATCGTTAATACCGTCATTGGGGGTTACACCATCATTCTGAAGATCAATTCCCAAGCCGATATTGTCGTAGATAGAATTCTGGCTAATCAGGTTGTTATCAGCATTAAAACTGTTGACCCCATCTTCCCAAACCGCGACTCCATCCCATCCGTTTTCAGCTATGTTATTGTGTTCAATTGTATTCTTATCAGCGCAACCCCATTGGCTTGGGCCGTATTCGCCGACGGTAATACCCGCCATGGTGTTCGGTAGCGGATTACCATTAGCATCAAGACCGACAGTATTAGAATCAATCTGATTCGAGTGGGTTTGGATTGGAGGCGCCGGCGGATAAGGAACGTTGTTGTAGCCTTGAGCACCTATACCATCGTAATCATTTCCCGAACTAAGATTCCTGCGTACCAGGTTGTGGTGAGTCCCCTCGCACAGGCAAATCCCTTCGTGGACATTACCCCGATCGAGTGTGCCTGTAATGTCCGTACCGACGTAGTTACCCAGCACGAAATTGTTGTGTACGTCTCCCGGTTGTATGGGCCCGACAACAGTAATTCCTTCGGTGTAATTACATGAGGATAGGTTTTCTTCAATGGTATTGTAGGATGCAAAGGCCGGCCCCTCCTGAGGTGCGTTGCAGATGCAGATACCTGCCCAGAGGGCCGTCTTGCCTCGACCATTGCCTTTACAAACCGTTCCGGTGGAATCCATACCGGAGATGTTCCAGCGGACTAAGTTAAACTGTGCATATTCATTGATCGGACCACCCTGGGTGCAAATCCCGCTCTCCCACCAGTTATTTACTATCAACCCCTGGATCGTATCGTTGGAGGACTGAAGAACAAGCCCGCGAGTGGCGCCGGGGGGGCCGACGGACGGGCAGTTGATTCCGTCAATCTCAATACTAAGGTTTAAGCTTGATGGCGGGCTGGCTCCCTGGGTTGCGCCACCGGGCTGAGTCAGGCCGTCGATTGTTACCCCGGCATTGTCCAACAGCCAGGGAAGTGGCGTCAAGGGGAAAATTGTATGAAGCACACCTGGTGGCGCAATGTTGAACTGTATGACGTCGTGCCCTGCGTTAGCGTTGGCGTTAAGGATAGCCTGCCGCAGGGTACCCGGTCCGGCGTCGCCCGTATTATTTACAGTGTAGATCGCAGCCGGCGAGGTCGGTACCGGTACTTCTGGTTTTGGCTGTTCGCCAGTCCAGATTGCCGCAGCCGACGAGCCGCGCAGACGCCCCTTTCTTAGCTCCTCCACAGTCGGCTGATTCCCACTTTCAGCAAGCAATACCGCTGCTATCAGCAGAATTAGCCCAAAAGCGACAATTAATGATTTTTTACCCATAACTCCTCTCCTACAATAGAAATAGGTTTATTTAGCTCGCGATATCCTTCCCAACACCTCGAGCTGAGATTTTTGTTCTCTTAGCAGACCAAAACCCGTATTTAGTTAGTATGTCGGCTTTTTTTCACAGAGCTAACCGTACAATGAGGACTTTTCCTCTCCTTAGTTTTCAATATACTGGCAGTCCTATTGTATGTCAAGCACTTTGTCGGCAAATAAGAGACTAAATAGATGGAATATACCCAAAAAGAAAGGCGCCACCCGGATTCGAACCGGGGAATAGAGGTTTTGCAGACCTCCGCCTTACCACTTGGCTATGGCGCCCAAAATAAAAAGCGGGAAACGAGACTCGAACTCGCGACAGCCACCTTGGCAAGGTGGTGCTCTACCAACTGAGCTATTCCCGCATATTCACTGTATATATATATCGGCATTTCCCTTTGTCAACTTTTTTCGGTCGTTGCCGTTGCCTATTACCAGCGCTATCGACGAGAAGTGGCAACTATTTGGGCCACTTCGGACTTGACTTGCGGCCAATACCAGGGGACAAGTTTTTTCAGCCAGCGTTCGTGGATTTTCGCTTTAGCGGTATCTCCAATCAGCAAAGCGTACATGTACAAATCCCGGTGAGTCTCAAAAACCAACGAGTCTTCTTTCACAACCGCGTCCATCAGGGAACGGGCAGTCTCATGTTGCTGAAGCGCCATGTGGCAGTAAGCCTTGTAATAAATCAGATAGGGATAATACGGCCTGGGTGAGACCTTGATGGCTCGGTTAAAATGCTCAATCGTCTTCCGATAACGCTTCTTATGAAAATAGTCCCAACCTGTCTTGTATTGTTGTACAAACTCCACCGGATAGGTGGGTACAATCTCCCCATCGATTTTCCGCACTCGTTTGAAAGCATAATTCAGCACCCCACGAGAATGCTCTGAGGCTTTATAAAACCAACCAACGAGGCGATACGACCACTGGAACTGTCGATATAACAGCAGAGCGCGTTCAGCAGGGGCTGAGGGCTTGATACCGGTAGAAAAAACAATGTAGTCGGGAGCTGTCTCCAGCAGATAGCGGGAATTGTGCTTCTGCTCTTTCCAAGTGGTCTGCATCCCTGGTATAGGTTCCTCAGAATGACGGGCAATAGTACTATCCGTAAGGCCCAGCATGTCAATGATCTCGTGGCCCATAAGTTCATATCCGAAGATGCCGATCGTAGATGAAGCAACCGAGAAATTAGACGAGTCGGATTCTTTCATTCGCGAAGCCTTAAAACTCATCTTACGCATAAGTGCTTTTTCGAGCACATTATAACGATTTACAAATTCCTTCGGTATAACATACGTGAGGGCTAAGAGAGGCAGGATTGTAAGAAATATCACCATTGTTCTGGTCTTCTGACTGAATCTCCTGACCATCAGCCACAGCGCAAGACAAATCATGATAGCTGTCATTCCAAAAATAGGCATGAAGAAGCGGTGGACCTTCAACACGTCTCCCCCAATCATCACTATGTATATCACGTAAAGCGCCGCAAACCACCACACCGCCTTTGCTGCCGGCGGCAGTTTTTTAATGAAGACGAAAGGCAGAACGAACCCGACTCCATAAAAGCCGTAGTGCGAAAAATACCTGCCCGCGTACTCAAGACCATTGACCAACTGCTCTACACTCCACCCGGTCTTGGCATAAAAGGGGTTGGGAAATATCGATCCGTAGTATAGAAGTTTGAACAGCGCAAAAGGAATCAAAAACACAAATGCTATAACCGCACAACGCAGAGAAAAGAGAGGAACTCTCCTCTCGACAACAGCCTCGGTGATAATCAGCAGCCCCGTCAACAGCGCGCCCTCCGGTCTCACCCAAACAGCCAGAACTAGGGCGGCTATCAGCCCCCAGCTTCGTCTCAGGTACAGGTACAACGACAGCATCACCAGAAAAGCAAAAGCTGCTGTTTCAAGACCAGCAACAGACCAGTAAGCCAGAGACTGGTTAACGCCGACCAGATAGACCGGCAACAAGGCGAGCCACTTGTTTTCCTTAGTGAAGATAAGCCGAGCTACCTGGTAGGTAAGTATAATTATGCCTCCCCCCAGAACAAAGCCTGTAATCTTCGAAACCACGATGAAATTAGCTCCCAGCGCGCCCCACAGGATCAGGTATATCACCCAACCAAAGTTTGTGTATCCTTCTATCCGCTCGCCGATGTTGTACACCAGCCCATCGCCGTTGAGATAGTTGGCTACATAGCGATAGGAAATGTAAGCATCATCCTGAGTGAAATTGAGCTGGTGAGAAAGTAAAGCATACACCACCAGCGCGGGGATAATGGGCAAAAGGACTTTTATGGTCTGCTTGAGAGACAATATTGAACCGTTTAGCTGCTTACAAGCTGCTCAAAGAGTTGAGTATTCCGTTTCTTGTTTGTGCATATCCTCCCTTATCCTGTTCTAACTGGATATGCTCTTTAATACCACTAAATCCAACTATGTGTTGTACAAGACGTTTCATACTACCTTTCATCATTCTTTCCTGCGTCCAGGCGACTACCTGAGCTGCTGTGCAACCAAGGAGTCCAGTCTCGGAAGGTACCAGGGTACTTGCTTTTCCAGCCATCGCCTGTGAATACTCGCTTTTGCCTTGTCTCCCATCTCCAAGGCATATACGTATAGCTCTCTGTGAGCTTGAAAAACGAGCGAATCTTCAGCCAGTATACGGTTCAACAGCGTCATGGCAATGTCGTGTTGTCCCAACATAGTGTGAAAGGAAGCTTTATCACAGAGCAGTGACAGATTACGCACACCTTCCGACACATTAATAGCTTTGTTAAGGGATTCAATCGCTTTCTTATAGTTCCTGCATGAAGCATAGTCCAGGCCCTCTGCATAGAACTGAGTATACTGTATCGGATAAATCGGAGTAATCTCTCCTTCGATTCTCCTCACCCGTTTGAAGGCAGGAACCACGGTCCGGTGGGAACTTCCTTTGGGTCTATAGTCCCACGCCAAACGATGATACGATCGCAGGAACTGTTCATAAAGCAGGAGAGTGCGTTCAGCAGGGGCTGATGGTTTGCCTCCCGTGGAAAAAACAATGTAGTCGGGAGCTGTCTCCAGCAGATAGCGGGAATTGTGCTTCTGCTCTTTCCAAGTGGTCTGCATCCCTGGTAGAGATTCCTCAGAATGACGGGCGATAGTGCTATCCGTAAGGCCCAGCATGTCAATGATCTCATGCCCCATAAGCTCATGCCCGAAGATACCGATGGTAGGTAGAGCCACGGAGAAATCAGTTGAATCAGCTTTTTTCATTTCTGAAGCCAGAAAACTCATCTTCCACGTGAGTGCCTTTTCAAGCTTGTTGTAAGAACTAACATACCCCTTTGGAACAACATAAGTGATAGCAAGCAGAGGTGTCGCAGCCAGGAATAGCGCCATCTGCCTGGTCCTATGATTGAATCTCCTGACTATCAGCCACAGCGCAAGACAAATCATGATAGCTGTCATTCCAAAAATAGGCATGAAGAAGCGGTGGACCTTCAACACGTCTCCCCCAATCATCACTATGTATATCACGTAAAGCGCCGCAAACCACCACACCGCCTTTGCTGCCGGCGGCAGTTTTTTAATGAAGACGAAAGGCAGAACGAACCCGACTCCATAAAAGCCGTAGTGCGAAAAATACCTGCCCGCGTACTCAAGACCATTGACCAACTGCTCTACACTCCACCCGGTCTTGGCATAAAAGGGGTTGGGAAATATCGATCCGTAGTATAGAAGTTTGAACAGCGCAAAAGGAATCAAAAACACAAATGCTATAACCGCACAACGCAGAGAAAAGAGAGGAACTCTCCTCTCGACAACAGCCTCGGTGATAATCAGCAGCCCCGTCAACAGCGCGCCCTCCGGTCTCACCCAAACAGCCAGAACTAGGGCGGCTATCAGCCCCCAGCTTCGTCTCAGGTACAGGTACAACGACAGCATCACCAGAAAAGCAAAAGCTGCTGTTTCAAGACCAGCAACAGACCAGTAAGCCAGAGACTGGTTAACGCCGACCAGATAGACCGGCAACAAGGCGAGCCACTTGTTTTCCTTAGTGAAGATAAGCCGAGCTACCTGGTAGGTAAGTATAATTATGCCTCCCCCCAGAACAAAGCCTGTAATCTTCGAAACCACGATGAAATTAGCTCCCAGCGCGCCCCACAGGATCAGGTATATCACCCAACCAAAGTTTGTGTATCCTTCTATCCGCTCGCCGATGTTGTACACCAGCCCATCGCCGTTGAGATAGTTGGCTACATAGCGATAGGAAATGTAAGCATCATCCTGAGTGAAATTGAGCTGGTGAGAAAGTAAAGCATACACCACCAGCGCGGGGATAATGGGCAAAAGGACTTTTATGGTCTGCTTGAGAGACAATATTGAACCGTTTAGTTGCTTACAAGCTGCTTAAAAAGCTGAATATATTTTTGGGCCGACCGCTCCCAGGAGTAATTCTGCCGCATACCGGCTTTCATCAACTTCGTCCAAAGGCGTCTTTTTGCAAACAGCTCCACAGCTCGCCGCACAGCGCCCAGCAGCGCCTCTGGGGTATATTCGCGGAAAACAAAGCCGGTTCCCTCTCCAGTGTCAGGACTGTAATCAATAACTGTATCAGCCAGACCACCGATCTCTCGAACCACCGGTACCGTGCCGTACTTCAGCGAATACATCTGGTTGAGACCACATGGCTCAAAGCGCGATGGCATCAGGAAAATATCTGAGGCTGCCTCGATTTGATGGGCCAGTGTTTCATCGAATGTCAAATAGGTCCGCAGTTTGTCCGGATACTTTTTCTCCTGGTCCGTGAACAACCGGTGATACTTCTCTTCCCCGGTTCCCAGCAGCACCATCTGGATATTCAGCTCGAAGAGACGTTCAGCTGCCATGGCTATGAGATCAAATCCCTTCTGGTCCACCAGACGTGATATGACGCCAATCAAGGGTGCCTTCACCCGAATCGGCATTTTGGCCGCTCCCAGGAGATCGACCTTGTTCATCCACTTGCCGGAGAGGTTGTTTATGTGATAGGTATGGGGAATACTTTTGTCGCGGGAGGGCGACCAGATGGTATAATCCACTCCGTTGAGAATGCCTGTCAAATCACTGCTGCGCTCTCGCAGCACATCTTGAAGACCACACCCAAGCTCTTTCGATGATTGAATTTCTGTAGCATACCGCGGGGAGACGGTGGTGATCCTATCCGCAAAGTTAATGGACGCCTTCAAAAAGTTCACCTTTCCATAGAATTCAAAAGGCGCCGTGGCATAAAACAAGCGGTCGGCAAGATTCAGCTTTGGGTACCGCTCTTTGTCAAACACGCCCTGATAGGCAAGGTTATGAATAGTCAGAACTGTTCTGATTTCGGAATAAAACGAATCGCCCGCATAGATGGTTTTGAGAAAGACCGGAATAAGCCCTGCCTGCCAGTCATGGACATGGATGATATCCGGTTTCCACCCCATCTTCCTGATGGTTTCCAGAACAGCCCGAGAGAAGAAGATGAAGCGTTCGTCATTGTCTACATAATCGGCGCCCGTTTTCGAATCCAGGTACAGCTCACGACGGTCAAAATAATCATCGTTGTCTATGAAGCAGTATTCCAGTTTCCGTTTTCTGTCATGGTGCACCTCAACCGCCATCGACCGACGACGACGCCCAACCGGCACTTCAATTGACCAGTCAAGCGGTTGAAGAGGATAGGCGCTCTCGTCTATCGAGCTATAGCGAGGGATAAAGGTCTTAACCTCGTGGCCTTGTTTTACGAAAGCTCTCGGCAGCGCCCCCAGCACATCTCCCAACCCACCCGTCTTGGCAAACGGCGCCATCTCTGACGCAGCTACCAGAATTTTCATCTCAAACCTTTTCCCCGACCTTGTCACGTTCGACGGTCCTGGCGCCAATGGCTGGGTCGGTTTCTCTGAGGAAGGCCGCCGCTTCCTCGGGTGGGGTAGGGTTGATATAGAACCCCGAACCCCATTCAAAACCAGCCACCTTGGTCAGCTTGGGAATGATTTCAAAGTGCCAGTGGTAATACTCATGATGATCTTTGGAAATGGGGCGCGTGTGCAGTACATAGTTGAACGGCGGGTCGTTCAGAGCCACTTTCAACCTACCCAAGGTATCCTTGAAACTCTTGGCCAGAACCGTAAAGTCCGACTCACTCATTTCCAGAAAGCTTGACTGATGCGTTTTCGGCAGAAGCCAGGTTTCAAATGGAAAGCGAGGGGCAAACGGCTCGATAGTGATGAAGGAGTCATAATCCATCACCACCCGTTCTCTGTCCTTAAGTTCCTGTCGGATGATGTCGCAATACACACACCTTTCTTTGAACTCGAAGTATCGCTTTGATCCATGAATCTCCTCGAGAACCTTCTTGGGAATGATCGGCGTGGCAATAAGCTGGCTGTGAGAATGCTCCAGTGAAGCCCCCGCCGCCGCCCCGTGATTCTTAAACAGAATGATATATTTGAAGCGACGGTCACGCTCCAAGTCCATCATCCGTTCCCGATAAGCCCAGAAGACATCCCGAACCTCGCCCTCTGACATGTCTACCATGTCTCGCCCATGCTGGTTTGTCTCGATAATAACCTCATGAGCCCCAACGCCGTTCATCTTGTCATACAAGCCCTGGGGTTCCCTCGTAAGGGGGCCTTCAATCATCAGAGCCGGGTATTTATTCGGGAACACTCTCAGCGTCCAGCCGGGTTTGTTGGGCTCAGTGCCGGGTTTGCGATAGGCGAGGATTTCCGGTGGGGTGTTCTCTTCGTGGCCGGGGCAAAACGGACAGAGCCGGGCAGAAGTGCTTTTCGTCACCGTGCTAAACGAGCTGGGACGCTTCCCTCGCTCTGTTGAGATTATCACCCAACGGCCTATAACAGGATCTTTTCTCAGTTCGGGCATTGCCACTCCAGTTCAACGTTAAATTATACGATCGCTGCTATCAGTTGTCAACAGACGCTTTATCATCTGCGCGCCATCACGAGCGGCAGGTGTTAGCTACGGTTGAAATCCATAATTCCGTCGTCGCAGGTTAAATCATCGAAGATTACCTGTAACATACGAATCTCCGCGTCCGACAGCAAACAGTTGCGGCGCCCAGCGGCTTTCCGAGCTGTTGCCAGCGCCTTTTCGAGCTGATAAGGCTCATACTCCTTCGAGTCACCCCAACTGAAAGACGGCACCTCCCTGTCGGTCACCAGAGTCCCCCCGAAGATGTTACAGCAGACCCCAATGTTGATTCCCGTATTCAAGAGGACCCCGATCCCGAACTTCGTGTGATCACCGATAAACGAACCAACCTTAATCGAACCGGAATCAATCTGCTCCCCGTCGAGAGCCACCCGAATGTTAGAGTAATTGTTTTTGAGATCGGAATTGGTAGTCATCGCTCCGAAATTCACCCACTGTCCCACGTAGCTGTGGCCGATGAAACCAGCGTGGTACTTGTTAACGTAGGCATGAAAGACTGATTCCTCCACTTCTCCTCCGACTCGACAGGTGTGGCCAATAGACGAACCGGTGATCTTACCCGCCAGTACAACAGTGTTGGGACCGATATAGCATGGCCCGACAACCGCCGAATGCGTTTCAACTCGAGCGTTGTTGTCGATGTATACGGGACCCCGGGAAGCATCCACAGCCGCCCCCGCAAGTATCCTGACACCGTTACCCAGAAATACGTTGTTGTGATTAATCAGAAACGCTCCCTCGTGAACTTCAGCCTTCGGAACTTCAGAAAGCGACTCTGTGAGTTGTTCAAAATCGATGGCTATTTCTGGCTCGATATCAGCAATTATATCCCAACAGTAGTTGTAAAGAGTAACCGACGTCTTCTGGTAAGCTATATTTGCTGATTCTCTATCGTAAAGGTCCTGGAAGTCGCTCTGGGTAGCTATCTCCGGGAATGTCTTGAGAGAGTCGGCCTTAAACAGGACGGCCGCTACTTCATCCCCGGTCGTGAAAACGGTTGAGAGCTTCGTCTCCTCCAGTAGCCGCGGTAGGTCACCATAGTTGCGAATCCTCCCGTTAACGAATAGAACATCCCCTTCCCCGCGCTTTATAATGTTTACCGGATACTCCCTATAAGTCTCAGCCAGAGACGGCGCAAGCTGATTCCTGGCTACCAGGCAGGTGTTATCGGCGTTGAGATACCGCTCCATCCTTTTGAACAACGGCACAATTCCAGCTCTCAAAACATACACCGGCCGAACCAGGGTCAGCGGGAAGAAATGCTTGTATCTTGCATCTTCGTAAAAGCAAACAGTCAATGGCATGGCTTCTCTCTATTCTATGGTCTGCATTATATACCTATTGTATCGGTTTTCGAAATCGCCTGTTCACAGGCAGATAAAATGCCAACTTCCCTACAGACTGGCAACAAGTATTTGACCGTTGGCAAGCCAGAAAAATAAGACTACCCCATCGCTGGCGGGAACAACGGGAAGCAGTTAATCATCTTTTTTCGGGGGATTTGGCTGAGGTGAACCCTCTTTGAACCTGGCCCTGGAAAAACTGACCGGCTGACCACCTTCACTGATTTGCGCCCATATAGCCTTGGTTGGAGCCACTGAATACAATGTAAGCCAAAGCTACTGTTACGATTCTGGTGAATTTCATATCGTACTCCTAAATATTCGCGTTATTTTCTGCACTTTGAGTTTTCGCGTAAGCCCGGTACTATGAATTCCGTGTGCACAGAACGACATGTGAAAATTGGGCTACGGTTAAACTGAGCCAGGTACAAACGGCCTAGACGAATGAACTGTAAGTCCCTAGAAGGCCACTGCAGTGACCAGTACACTCAGGTGTTTGTGCTCAATGCCAACGTCTTTTCCGGAGCCAATGGCTTTTTCAGAAGCCCAGCCATAAGAAAAGAAGCTGGCGATCTGCACACGCCAGACAAGTTCAAGCCCCACCCCGAACATGAGCCCAGACCCTGGATCAACGTTCTCGAAGCCCTCTATGTCAAAGAAGTATAATCCAATTCCAAGTGAGGTGAAAAGAGAGCTACCTTGCGGTTGAAGATAATGGTACCATGTCGGTCCGATAAAACCCTGGATGACTCTTCTCTTGTAGAAAGAATCAGAAGTATATCTGATTAGGTTGGTTTCAAGAATAATAACGTTCCGTTCATCCCAAGCATATCCAGCGAAAAGATTTGCCGCTGCACCTGCTTTGTCCACCTCAATTTGAGGACTCCCAATATCTTCCAAAAGAAAGATTTCCGATATTTCTAATGTGGATCTCCCAACCGGGGCGATCCCTACCCCGCCACCAAGTACAAATCCCTTTCGCTTGCCGTCGAAGCATGATGCTGAACTTACAAGCACTACTATTCCCAGCAACGAGGCAATCAGCAACTGTTTCATCTTCATCTCCAACCTTGTTCTGTCTGCCAGAAACATAAGCAGCTCGGAAATGAATATCAAGCTGTTGCTAAACACGGAAGGTCCGGGCTTGAATTAGATCTCGGACCGGGTCGTCCGGCACCAGCAAAATAGGGTTTTCTACTTCATGCTTCACATTCACCCGTCATTCCACATTCAGGCAAGATGTTTCGGTATTTTTGCAAATCGAACATTTTATCAGTCTCATCAGAGAGGTTCTTGACATCACTCTCTGACTACAGTATATAAGCACGTGAAATGTTTCACTTTTTTGTGAGAATGGTATTGTAACAGGTATAACTAACAGTAGATACTTAAACAGTCGAGGAGAAGTCCATGTCGAGTTTCGTTGACACATTCATGGCCAATCTGAAAGCCAAACATCCGGCTCAGCCGGAATTCCACCAGGCCGTGGAAGAAGTGATCACATCACTGGAGCCAGTTCTGGATAAACATCCAGAATACAAAGAAGCAAAGATCGTTGAGCGCATTGTTGAACCGGAGCGCGTCATTCTGTTTCGTATACCGTGGGTTGACGACAAAGGTCGGGTTCAGGTCAACCGTGGCTTCCGAGTCGAGTTCAACAGTGCTATCGGGCCGTACAAGGGCGGGCTGCGATTCCACCCCAGCGTTAATCTGGGAATACTGAAGTTCTTGGGCTTCGAGCAGGTTTTCAAGAACAGCCTGACGACGCTTCCGATGGGCGGCGGCAAAGGCGGCTCCGATTTCGATCCCAAGGGTAAGTCGGACAATGAAGTCATGGCCTTCTGCCAAAGCTTCATGAACGAGCTCTTCCGTCACGTCGGACCGAATACTGATGTTCCTGCTGGTGATATCGGTGTTGGTGGCCGCGAAATCGGTTTCCTGTTCGGCCAGTACAAACGCCTGCGTAATGCTTTTGAGGGCGTGCTCACCGGTAAGGGACTGAACTGGGGTGGCAGCCTGATTCGTCCCGAGGCTACCGGCTACGGCACGGTCTACTTCGCCGAAGAAATGCTCAAAACCAGGGGAGAGTCCTTCAAAGGAAAACGAGTCGCCGTTTCCGGCTCTGGAAACGTAGCCCAGTATGCTACTGAGAAAGTGAACGAGCTCAGCGGCAAGGTGGTAACACTGTCTGATTCAAGCGGGTACATCGTTGACGACAAAGGCGTTTCCGGCGAGAAGTGGGATTTTATCATGGACCTCAAGAACGTCCGCCGTGGTCGCATCAAAGAGTACGCTGAGAAATTTTCAGACGCAAAGTATTTTGAAGGTATCGGCGTCTGGAATGTCAAGGTCGACGTGGCTCTTCCATGCGCCACCCAGAACGAGCTGGATGGCAATGACGCCAAGACCCTTACCAACAACGGTTGCATCTGTGTCGCCGAAGGCGCCAACATGCCCTGCACTCCCGAGGCTACCGAGGTATTCCTTGGAAAGAATATCCTATTCGGCCCCGGCAAGGCGGCCAATGCCGGTGGCGTGGCTGTGTCAGGCCTGGAGATGTCACAGAACAGTCTCCGTCTGAGCTGGACACGCGAGGAAGTTGACAACCGCCTGCACGGCATCATGAAAAGCATCCACCAAGCTTGCGTCGAAGCCGCTGAGGCTTATGGCGTTCCCGGCAACTATGTGAATGGAGCCAACATCGCCGGTTTCATCAAAGTCGCCAATGCCATGCTGGATCAGGGCGTGGTATAACTCCTCCCATCAAGAAACCACGCATAGGAAAAAAGGTGGGGCAGGTCGCAACACTGTCCCACCTTTTCTATTCTCCTCTGAAGTGCGTAGGCGGTTTTCGATCTTCAAGTACCTCTCCCCTCTTTCACGCTGCTCGATCTCAATTGCACTTGACACCCGACGCATCGCTACTTAACATTCAGCCTAGTAGGTCGGAACCCCTGTGGTTCCGACATCTTCTTCTTGCGCCAGTTGTAAAGAAACCCTACTTTCCCATTATCGCCGGAGTGGTGAAAGTGGTAGACGCAGGGGACTCAAAATCCCAACAAGAGGATTCTACAAGTGATTGAATATCAACACAACCTGTTGCCCTACAGTGGATTAGCGTATAACTTGAAGAATCGCAACGGGTTTGGCCTTTACTGATATTTCTCCGCTCTGCCTAGATGACGACCGTTTTGATTCTCGGTGGACACAAAGTAGTCACCGCTGACAGGTGACAGGAAACTAAGGCCACACGTGCAGCAACTTCATCCTACTGCCCTGGAGAACTCCGCTATCGTTGCTCTCTCTATCGTCGGCTAGCAGGATCCTTACGGCTGTTGATACGCCGTCAAGGATGGGCTGTTAGTGACGTTGGTCAACCTTGGTCATACTAATTTAGAGCCTATATATGCGCGGTTCGCAAAAGGATTCTGGACACATCAGGTACGGGTCGAATGTGGGTTTAGCTTTGGCAGAGGACCATGCGTTGGAGCGACAACACCGATTATCCAAGGATATTATATCTCGGAATCGAGTGATTACCGCATCTTGAAGGCCATCGGATCACCGAGTCTGTCTATGAAAGCCTTCCTCATTTGGCTTTCAACGATGCAATCAATTGAGAGGTCTACCCGTTTGCTGTTTCTAAATGCCTTCGCAAATCTGATCCCGTTTGCCTTGGCAAGGCTGTATTCCAACGCAGTTGAAGCTCCTTTGGGAGGTCACGATCCATAAACGACTTCTTTAGGGCACTTTCAATTGGGGTAAGCAGAAACCAAAAAAGGGTAAAAAGGTATGCAACACTTCTGAAAGTACATTGTCTGATATATCAAATGGATATTATAATGGACTTGGAAAATATCGGAGGGTAATATATCATGGAATTGTCAATTAACAATCTTTCCAAAACCTATGCCAACGGTGTTGTGGCCGTGGACGATGTGTCCTTAGACATTCCTACTGGACTCTTCGGCCTGTTGGGTCCCAACGGGGCTGGGAAATCCACCTTGATGCGAATCATTGCCACGCTGCAGGAAGCCGATTCCGGCGAGATAATATTCGAAGATATCGATGTCCTCAGACAAAAAAGCAAAATCAAAAAAGTGCTGGGTTACCTGCCCCAGGATTTCGGATTCTATCCCAAGGACACTGGCTACAATCTGTTGGATCATTTTACGCTTCTGAAAGGTGTCAAAGACAAAAAAGAAAGAAAGGCGAAAGTCGAAGAACTCCTGAGGCGGGTCAATCTCTGGAATGAGCGGAGGCAAAAACTGGGCACATTTTCCAATGGAATGAGGCAGCGTTTCGGAATCGCCCAAACACTTATCGGAAATCCCAAGCTCATTATTGTCGACGAGCCCACCGCCGGACTGGACCCGGAAGAGCGTGTTCGCTTTCACAACCTGCTTAGCGAAATCGGCGAGAATGTTGTCGTCATCCTCTCAACACACATCGTTGATGATGTGAGCGATCTCTGCATGAACATGGCCATCATAGATAAAGGCAGAATCATACTAAAAGAGAATACGCTTAACGCCGTGTCCCAACTAAAAGGCAAGATCTGGGAAAAAGAAATCCCAAAGGGTGACCTGCCCATGTACGAAGAGAAGTATAATGTGATATCCACACGACTCTTCGCGGGCAAGACGTTCATCCACATTTACAGTGAAACCAATCCTGAAAACGGATTCTCAGATATCAAACCATCGGTGGAGGATGTGTATTTTTATCATTTAAACAAAGTGAACTGAAGTGATCTAAAATACCCAAAGTATGCGAGACAGGCCTTTGATATAAACAGCTTTTGTCACATCTTACAAGAGATCAATATCCATGTTTCTAAGTATTTATCTGAGAGAATTGGAAAAAAACCTGAAGAGTCTTTCCTTTTACCTCTTCACGGCTCTCCTGTTTTTTGGTGCATATATATTCGCATCCAATCTCAATCCACATTCATACCTGATGGGATTGAGCATCGGGAAGGAATGGCACAATGCGCCCCTCCTCATCGCCAAGCTGACGGCGCGCTTCAGCGTGGTCGGAGTGCTGTTCACCATGGTCATGGTGGGACGCGCAGTGACGAGGGACTTCGCCGTTAAGATCCACGACTTCTTCTTTACCGTTCCGATGAGCAAGGCTGCCTATCTCGGTGGGCGGTTTCTTGGCGGATTCACGGCCAATCTTCTTATCTATTCCGGCATCGCCATAGGATTCGTCGCGGGCTGTCTGGTCATCGATCCCAAATATTACGGCCCGTTTCAGTTATCGGCTTTCTTGCTTCCGGCAGTGGTCATATTGATTCCAAACCTGCTGTTCATCGGCAGCATCTTCTTCTCCCTGGCGACCCTGAGCCGGAAGATGGTGATGACCTACCTGGCAGGCGTTGGATTCCTTATGATCTACGGTGCGGTGCAGGGTAGTTTTACCGGTTGGGAAAACGACACCGCGAAAATCCTGCTGGACCCCTTCGGTATCTCCGCACTGGGTATCCTGACCAAATACTGGACAGTGGCCGAAATCAACCTCAGCCAGATTCCACTGCAGACTCCCCTCATATGGAACCGAATTATCTGGATGGCGGTCAGTCTTGCTATTCTTCTATACACTTGGAAACGCTTTCAAATCGTTTCGCTCCTGGAAAGGAAAAAAGAAAAACGATTGGACATCGAACAGGTCGAATTCAAGGGAGTCCACGCACTGGGAACAATCCGACCAACGATCATCGATGATACTATTTCCTTCCAATTGAAAAAGTGCGTCCACCTGGTTCTTCGAGAATTTAAAAGAATCGTTTTCCACCCGGCCTTTCTCATCCTGACCTTCATGGCTATGGGCGAGTTAGTCGTCAATTTTGCGTTAAATGCAGGCCACATGGGAGATAATGTTTACCCCCTCACTTCACGGTTTCTGGATGAAACCATGCACATCTGGGTCTACATGATTCCGCTCACAATATTCTTCGGCGGTTTAATCATCTGGCGGGAACGGGATCATATGACCAACGAATTTTACGATACGCTTCCGGTTCCGGACTGGCTGAGCTATCTTTCCAAGCTCTTCACCATGATGTCTATCCAGCTCTTCTACGTCATCCTCGCCATGCTCACAGGGATCATAACTCAGGTGATCGGCTTCGGCTACACCAACATCGAATTGGGCCTGTACTGTGAGCACCTGTTCGGCATAACACTCCTCAAATTCTGGTTCCTGACTCTTATTGTCTTTTTCATTCACAACCTAGTCGGCAATAAGATTCTTGGCTTCTTTATCTCTGCCGTTTTTGTAGCTGCCGATCTCATCATCTTCGAGGTTTTACAGGCAGAGAATTTCTTACTCCGATACGGTCAACTGCCTCCGTTTATCTATTCCAACCTGAACGGGTTCGGGCATTATGGCTCTCTCTTAATCTGGTACTCGATCTACTGGCTTCTGTTCGCAGGCATCCTCTGTGTCCTGACGTCACTGCTGTGGCGCCGCAGCAACGAAACGGCCCTGAGATTCCGGTTCAGGGTGGGGTTGCAGAAACTAAACAGACGGTTTCGTTGGGCCTTGGGTATCTTGTTTATCCTGTTCCTGGCAACGGGCGGATACATTTCCTATAATAAATACTTCTTGAATCAATATGTATCAAGAGACGATAGAAAAGGAATAAGAGCCGATTACGAAAAGAAATATGCACAGTATAAAAACGCTCCTCAACCCAAAATGGTCAGAGTAAATCTTCAGGTGGACATATTCCCTGAAGAGAGAAAAGCGGATATTAAAGGCTACTACGTCCTAAGGAACAAGACTGATAAGACTATTGACAAGATTTACGTGAATCTTTCCGATCAGCACATCACACAAATCAACAGGCTTGAGTTCTCATCATCGGCTGTCCTGACACATCATGGCCATGAGTATGGCTTCCGCATATTCGAACTCGACAATCCGTTAAACCCCGGATCGGAAATCCAACTCGAATTTGACCTCATGGCTCAGGCCAAGGGGTTCACCGAGAACAATCCAAAAAATGAGTTGGCTCAAAAAGGAACCTGTTTTCTTCTCACAGAGGGATCCCCTGATTATTTTCCACTCATCGGTTACATCCCGAACCTGGAGATCACAAAGAAAAGAGATCGGGAAAAATACGGACTGCCGAAACGACCCAAAAATCCCCCATTGGAAGAAACAGATAGGTCAATTTGTTTATTCCAATTTGACCTGACAGAATACGAAGCCATTATCAGCACGAGCAGGTCTCAGACGGTTGTTTCCAACGGAAATCTCGTTCGGCAATGGACGGAGAACGAGAGAAATTATTTTCATTACAAGTCTGAAGGTCTGATGGACAATGAGTTTGTGTTTGCTTCCTCGGAATACGAAGTATCGAGAGACGAATACGAGGGAATCGGGATAGAAGTTTATTATGATAAAAAACATCCTGATAACGTGCAGCGCATGATCAAGGGTGTGAAACGATCCTTCGATTACTGCACGAAGAATTTCTGTCCCTTTCCCTACCGATTCATCCGAATCGCTGAAATACCCAACTACGTTCATTTTGGAGCTCGCTCCCAACCCACGCTCTTTACATGGAAGGAGAATGCCGGGTTCATCAGCAATCTCGAAGACCCCGAGGAAATCGACATGGTATTCGCCATCTGTACACACGAAATGGCCCATCAATGGTGGGCATATATCGTAAGGCCCGCCTTTGCTGAGGGCGCTGAAATGCTTACCGAGACCATGGCCATGTATGTTGAAGTTATGTGTCTCGAAAAGGAATATGGGAAAAACATATCCCGTAAGTTCTTGAAAGAGGAGATGAACAGGTATCTCTCAAGACGTAAAAAAGACGTCGCCGGTGAACGACCCCTCATGAGAAGTTATGAAGATCAGTACTATCTCAATTACCCGAAGAGTACAGTCTTGATGTATGCACTGCAGGATTTTGTTGGTGAGGATCGCGTAAACAGGGCTCTGAAGGAAGTCGTGAAGGAGTATGGGTACAGGGAAGATGTGTTTCCCACATCCCTGGATGTCGTAAACGCCTTCAAGGCCGTCACACCGGACAGCCTCCGGTATTTCATCACCGATCTGTTCGAGACCATCACCTTGTGGGAAAACGAAGCGAAGTCGGCTTCTTATGTGGAATTGGATGATGGGAAATACAAAGTTACTTTGGAAGTCTCCACCCACAAATTCCGGGCCGACAGCATCGGCAACCAGACCGAAGTCCCCATCGATGACTTTGCCGACGTCGGTGTTCTTGGAGAGAATGACGAAGAGCTATATCTGAAGAAACACAAATTAACACAGAACGAATCGGATATTGAAATTACCGTGGACAAAAAACCGGTTCGGGCAGGGATCGACCCCTACCTGATCTTGATTGACCGGGAAAGGGATAACAACTTAGTTGAGGTCAAAAGAAAGTAAATACGGTCCCAAGAGTTTGGATATGGCAGGACGGAGTTGGCCGCCTGGTGATCCACAGCTGGGTGAGTACTACGTACCTCACGCCTCTCCCATTGGTTCGTACTTCTTGAACCAACCAAAGCCAAAGTCTTCCAACAGTTGCAGGTACCAATCGTTGCCTTCGGCCATCAGATCGACAGTATAGTGTAAGCCGAAGTACCACTGTGCCACGCTGACGATTCCCTGCTCTCGTATCCGGTTCAGACACTGATTAGCAAACTCTTTCCCATGAACGTGACAACATACGCGCTCCATTTCAGCCAGACGCTCATCTTTTGACCTGTTGGGTATCAGAGACTAAGTATATGATAGCCACGGTAAAACTCAAGACCATACCGATCCTGCGTGACTGCTTGACTATCAAGGTCACGTGAGGTAAACTAGTTCTTTAGCATATGACCGGCCGATACCACCAAGCATGACTGACTCAGCCAAACTCAGCAGCCTACCAATGTACCGCTTCCTGATGGTGCTCACCATAAGTTCCACCATAGGCTTACAGGCCTGGCGCACACTGTTTGATAATTTCTCGGTCAGAGTTGTCGGCTTGGACGGCAGCCATATCGGCGTGATTCAGTCGGTGCGCGAGATTCCCGGATTCTTGGCCCTGTTGGTGGTCATGGTCATGCTCTTGATCAAAGAGCATCGCATTTCGTCACTGTCGATCCTAATATTGGGAGTAGGGGTGGGAATAACCGGTCTCTTCCCTTCCTACCTTGGGCTGATTAGTACCACGGTGGTAATGAGTCTGGGATTTCACTACTATCAAACGACTTTTCAGTCTCTTACGCTACAATACTTCGATGAAAAGACGTCTCCCCTCGTCTTTGGTCGATTGCGCAGTATCGGAGCGGCATCCAATATTACAGTAGGGGCTCTGATTTTCCTACTGGCGTCCTACCTGTCGTTTACTCAGCTCTATCTTCTTATTGGGGGCCTGATACTAATCGCCGGCGCTTGGAGCCTCACCCGGAATCCGACCAGCCGCGATATTGCCCCTCAACGCATGCGGATGATCCTTCGCAGTCGCTATTGGCTCTACTACTTCCTGACCTTCATGGCTGGCGCCCGGCGGCAGATTTTCATCGCTTTCGCTGTCTTTCTGCTTGTGAAGAAGTTCGAGTTCAGCGTCCAGGACATCACCGTCCTGTTCATTATTAACAACGCGGTTAATTACTTCCTCAGCCCGTTGATCGGAAGGGCGATTGTGCAATTTGGGGAACGGAAAGTCCTCTCCACCGAGTACTTCTCACTGATCTTTATCTTCATGGCGTACGCCCTGGTAGAATCCAAATTTCTGGTCGCCCTGCTGTATATTGCCGATCATATCTTCTTCAATTTCGCGATGGCAATCCGCACCTTTTTCCAAAAGATCGGCGATCCCCGCGATATCGCTCCCAGTATGGCGATCGGCGTTACTATCAATCATATCGGAGCGGTGGTGTTTCCGGTTATGGGGGGACTTCTGTGGATGATCGACTATCGTATTCCGTTTGTGGTTGGTGCAGTTCTCAGTTTGATCTCGCTAGTGGCTGTTCAACTTATCACTGGTCAGGTGAAACGAGTCGCCAAGCGGCGTGCTTGACGATGCTCCCCATCTGACTATCGATAGACTGTACTTCTTTTCATCCACTAAGCATAGGAAGGGTTAGAATCAGCGGAGACTTCGTTGCCTGGTCACTGTGCGTTCAAACGGACTTTCCGTCCATAGAAGAAGTGATCCCCCCAAATCGAGACTCGTCGTGCGAAGGCCGAGTGCTTGACCCCCGCGCGAACGACATTGTGCACGAAAGTCGGAGGATGGCTGTATGGGCAGACACGCATACACAATCCGCAGTCGGTTCCTGCAAGGCGCCAGTACCGCAAGCATTGCTCCACATCGAGTTGCCACTTCTCGACCCCACGCACTGTCGTCTTATCGCCGTGTGGAATCGCTGTCGATGGGCAGTTCTCAGCACACTTAAAACAGGCGGCGCAGAAATCCTGCACTCCGAACGCTACCGGTCGATCGGGAACGAGCGGAAGATCGGTGGTCACCGCCCCAAGCCGAACGCGCGCGCCATACTTGCGAGATATCAGATACCCCATGCGGGAAAGCTCGCCAAGACCGGCGTCGTGAGCCACTGGCGGTAACATAATCTGGTAATTGCTATCGGAAATGTGCGCGCGAGCTGAGTAACCATGATTGCGTATGTATCGAGCCAGCCTGATGGAGATGGTTGCCGCCCGCAGGTACTGCAGCGCTGACTCTTCGGTAATTGGTAGGTCAGGCGCCTGTCGGACCTGATCGTAGCCCATCTCCAGGGTGAATACAACGGCAAACTCATGGTCAAGCTCGATCGATTTACCCCACGGTTCCGGTCCGCGACCGACATGCGAGTAGACAAACATTTTGTTCAGTCGAGCAATGCCAACCTCATCCGCTCCCAATCGGGCCACCAGTTCTTTGATCTCGGCCGTTGTTGTCGACGGGTCCTTACCGGTTTTGGCGGCGCTCACCTCTCCATCGACCTGTGTCGTTAGCGCCTGAATCGCCCGAAAAACTGCCTTGATTTGCTTTGATCGCTCAGGATGGTAGTAGCGTCCACCCGGTTCAAGCAGCTCCGGCAGTCGTCGCAAGCGGTCATCCACTTCCTTGTATTGTGGATGCTCGGCATAGTACTTCTCATACTTGTCGCTACCAAAACGATACTCCTCACGGGCGAACATGGTGCCGCGTTCGTCAACCCGATCGGTGATTGCCCCAACCCTCATTGGCGTAGGCTTGTTGAGCGGCAGGAAATACAGCAATGTGAAAATCCAGACGATAGCCGTAGCCGCATATAGCAGGCCGTCCGGCGGTTGCCACCACACAAAGCCACTAACGAGCAGCGCTGCGATGGCTACCATTATACCGATGCTGAGCCAGGCCGCTCGCAGTTTGCGTTCCCGAAAAGACGACACTGCGAACAGCAGGAAGAAGAGTGCAACGATGACACCGGTCGCGACGGCGCTTACATGACTCAGGTTCATGGCTCCTTAGTTCAGCGATACTACAACAAAGTACGGAATAAGCGCCGCTTCGACAAGAACGCTTCGCGGCTGGCGCACGTTTATCCAGATTTGTAGCGCAACCATTGAGGTTAATCTAAAAGCAATCGGATTCCCCCTCGTACGCTTTGATCCAACCCTCTCCAGGCAAATCAGCGGGCACTGCTCGGCGCTCAAAGGACTGAGATTGAGAATTTCGGGTAGCAGCCATACCATGGCATCGAGTTGGTCTGTGATTAAGCAGTGGTCGAGATTGACCGCTGTCAGTGAGAGCTACTCAACGTTATCGCAGAGCAAAAGAGTTGTATGTGACCCATGAATTCTCCAGGAGGCCGTCCTATAATCACCAGTCTACAGCGCACTGCCGCTTAATCCAAAGAATCGCACCTCGCTTTACTCCCGGTAAATGGCCCTGTGAAACGCCATCCGGCAGACTAACATTACGTATTGATTTAGCTGGTTTTTAGCGTATGTTTTATTCAGGCGGCAGTCAAAAACGAATCGACTGAGGCCGCATAACGGAGAAGGCTCAATGGCAACGGTCGGAACGATATTCGATCTTAAGAGATTTGCCATCCATGATGGACCGGGTATTCGTACCACAGTCTTTCTCAAAGGTTGTCCGCTTGCTTGCTGGTGGTGCCACAACCCCGAAGGCCGCTGCCCCACGTCGGACTGCGGACAGCCAGCACCGCCTGACGAAGATGGCGCAACAAACACCTCCAAGTCGGAAACGACAATCGGTCGCACCGTAACGACTGAAGCCATCATGGATGAGATCATGAAGGACGAGGTCTTTTACGACCAGTCTGGTGGTGGTGTGACATTCTCCGGAGGGGAGCCAATGATGCAGTTGGAGTTTCTTACATCATTGCTCCAGGAATGTAGACGCCGGGCAATTCACACCGCCGTCGATACCTCTGGATACGTTTCACCAGAGGACTTTGACCAGATATATGATCTCGTTGACCTGTTCCTCTTTGACCTGAAACTTATGGATGAAGACAGGCACATTCAGTACACGGGGGTGTCAAATAGGCTGATCCAGGATAATCTCATCGCTCTGGTCTCGCGAGGTGAGAAAGTGATCATACGTATTCCAATGATACCGGACATTACGAACACTCGTGAGAACCTCGAGGCTGTAGCAGCATTTCTGAAACCTTTGAACAATGTTCGTCGCATAAGTCTGCTGCCGTACAACCAACTGGGTGAAGACAAGATCGTGCGTTACCAGCTTCCCGGCCCCCGGCACCGGTGGCAGCCACCGACTGCTGAAGATATGAGCGCTAAGCGGAAGTGGCTTGAGTCTCTGGGGTACGAGGTAAAAATAGGAGGTTAAAGGGCCATGAACGATAGAATACGTAGCTTGCGCGAACAAAGTCTTAACGCCGTTCCCACGATTTCGCTGGAGCGGGCCGTGCTGATTACGGAGTTTTACAAGAGTGGAATTCCTGAGCGAGTCTCTGTTCCGGTGGCAAGAGCGCTCGCATTCAAGTGTATCCTTGAAAACAAGGAGATTTGTATCAATCCAGGGGAACTTATTGTGGGAGAGCGAGGCCCCGAACCAAAAGCCACCCCGACCTATCCGGAGATCTGCACTCATACTGTCGACGACTTTGACGTTCTTGATTCTCGAGAAAAGATCCCATTCAAAGTCCCAGACAGCGCCAGGCAAACACAGCAAGAATCTATAATACCCTTCTGGAGAGGCCGTTCGATTCGTGACAGGATATTCGAAGCTGTCGACCCCGAATGGCGGGCGGCTTATGAGGCTGGCATATTTACGGAGTTTCAGGAACAGCGGGCACCCGGCCACACGGTGCTCGATGATAAAATCTACCATCAGGGATTTGTCGGTTTCAGAGATGCTATTAAGTGCAAAATTGAGGCGCTTGACTTCTTCGACGATCCAGATGCGCTCAACAAGCGGGAGGAACTCAAGGCTATGGCCATAGCGGCCGACGCCCTGATACTGTTTGCTAAACGATACGCTGACCGGATCAGAGCGCTTGTGGCCAAAGAATCTGACCCGGGCAGAAGAGAAGAGCTACAACAGATAGCGCGCATCTGTGAAAGAGTCCCCGCTCAGGCACCGGAGACGTTTTGGGAAGCGCTTCAGTACTACTGGTTTGTTCATCTGGGCGTGATAACTGAATTAAATACATGGGATTCCTTCAATCCGGGCAGGCTGGACAGGCATCTCTGGCCATTCTACAAACGAGATGTTGACGCGGGAATACTCACCAGGGAGCAGGCCCGGGAACTGCTACAGGCTTTCTGGGTGAAATTCAACAACCAGCCGGCGCCGCCGAAGGTGGGTGTGACAGCCGAGGAAAGCGCTACCTATACTGACTTCTGTCTGATCAACCTAGGCGGTGTTACGGAGACCGGCGAAGATGCAACTAATGAGCTGACCTATCTTATTCTTGATGTGATTGAGGAAATGCGCATTCTGCAGCCCAGTTCAATGGTGCAGGTGAGCAAGAAGAATCCCGATCGCCTGCTCAAGCGCGCTCTTGAGATCATCAAGACCGGTTTTGGGCAGCCCTCTCTCTTTAATACGGAGGCCATTATTCAGGAAATGGTCAGACAGGGGAAATCCATCGCCGATGCCCGGAACGGGGGAGCCAGCGGGTGCGTGGAGACAGGCGCTTTTGGCAAGGAAAGTTATATCCTAACCGGTTACTTCAATCTCGTTAAAGTCATGGAGATAGCCCTTCACAATGGAGTAGACCCTCGAACAGGAAAACAGATTGGAGTGGGAAGCAGCGAGCCCATGGCCTTCAGAACCTTCGAGGAGTTCTTTGGTGCCTTCAGGAAACAGTTGAAACACTTCGTTGACATCAAGATAAAAGGCAACAGGATCATAGAACGCTTGTGGGCCGAACACCTTCCGGCGCCATTCATGTCAATCCTTATCGATGATTGCATTCAAACAGGTAAAGACTATAACGACGGAGGCGCGAGGTACAATACTTCGTATGTTCAAGGCGTGGGGACGGGTACCATCACCGATTCTCTAACAGCTATCAAGTATCATGTTTTCGATAAGCGGAGTTTCGGTCTACCTGAGTTGATGACAGCTCTAAAGGCGGATTTTGCAGGGGCAGATTCCTTGCGGCACGTGCTTCTGGAAGAAACACCAAAGTACGGTAATGATGACGACTATGCTGATGATATCTTGAGACAGGTGTTTGAAAGTTACTTCGAGGTGATTGACGGACGGCCAAACACTAAGGGTGGTCACTTCCGCATCAACCTGTTGCCAACTACCTGCCACATATACTTCGGCAGCGTAGTAGGCGCCACACCCGACGGCAGAAAGGCCGGTGAACCGCTGTCTGAAGGGATATCGCCGGTACAGGGAGCGGATCGACTCGGGCCGACGGCTGTGCTCAAATCGGCCGCCAAGATAGACCATGTAAGAACCGGGGGAACACTGCTGAACCAGAAACTCACGCCGCAACTGTTTGCCGACCAAGAGGGTCTTGAAAAACTGGTTCATCTTATCAGATCCTATTTCAGGATGGACGGCCATCATATACAGTTTAACGTTATCAGTTCCGACACCTTGCGCAAAGCGCAGCAGACGCCGGAGAAGTACCGGGACCTCATAGTCCGCGTGGCCGGCTACAGCGATTACTTCGTTGATCTTGGAGTCACTTTGCAGAACGAGATAATAAAGCGGACGGAACAGTGTAAAGTCTGATGCGAACATATAATTCGCTTAAAGATTGGACGCTACCTGAGAACTGGCTCAAAATCACCACAATTGACGCTCACACCGAAGGTGAGCCCTTGCGAATCATAGTCGGGGGCTACCCCGACCTGCTCGGTGATACAATTTTGGCTCGTCGACGTTATGCTCTGCACAATCTTGACGAATTGCGAACAGCGCTCATGCGGGAACCCAGGGGCCATGCTGATATGTATGGCTGCGTCATCACCCCGGCCGTGTCCGCTCAGTCCGATTTCGGGGTACTCTTTCTGCATAACGAGGGTTACAGCAGCATGTGCGGTCACGGGATTATCGCCATTACGAAGGTTGTCCTGGAGATCGGGATGTTACCCATGCATGAACCAGAAACAATTGTCCGGATCGATACTCCCTCCGGGCTGGTAACCTCACATGCAAGAGTGGCAGGTGGGCATGTGCGCAGTGTTTACTTCCACAACGTGCCGTCCTATGTCGTGGCGCTGGATGAAACGGTCCAGGTGCCGGGACTCGGCAGCGTACGCTACGACCTTGCGTTTGGCGGAGCCTACTATGCGTACGTCAATGTTGCCGACGTTGGCCTTACCTGTACGCCGCCGGATCATGACGCTCTGATCAGAACCGGCATGCAAATCAAGCGGGCGGTGATGGCAAGCCACAAAATATCTCATCCCTTCGAAAAGGACCTGAGTTTTCTGTACGGGACTATCTTCATCAGTCCACCAGTCGGCGATGGCGCCGACAGTCGAAATGTGTGCGTCTTCGCAGAAGGCCAGGTGGATCGCAGTCCCACCGGGACCGGGGTGAGTGGCAGAATGGCAATACATTATGCGCGCGGTGATATTGCCCTGGGCGAGCCGATGATCATAGAGAGTATCATTGGGAGTACCTTTACCGCCAGGGTCGTAGAGGAGGCACAGCTCGGTCCGCATGCGGCGATCGTCCCTGAAGTCGAGGGGCGCGCATACATCACAGGCCGACATGAGTTTGTTATCGATCCTAAGGATCCTTTGAGCAAGGGCTTCATTCTGCGTTGAGGAAGACGTTGAACATGGGCTAAAGCCATCTACGAGCAATGCAAGTAGGAATGCGAGTAACACAAAAAGTCCCGATCTTCACGGCAGAGGGAGTAATGAGGTGAGTGCTCAGAACCCAGACTATTTGGATTCAGCTCAAGAGGCCCTGGCTGCTGAGCATAGAATCAGGAAACATATCAGGAAAACGCCACTGGAATATTCCCCCTATCTGAGCAGACTGGGCAATTGCCGTGTTTATCTGAAGCTGGAGAATTTTCAGGTAACAGGATCTTTTAAATACCGGGGAGTCGTGAGTCACATTCTTTCTCTCTCTCAGGATGAAAAAGAGAGAGGTATTGTAACAGCTTCTACCGGTAACCACGCCACCGCATTCGCCTATTTCTCTGATCAAGTCGGCATTGAGGGAACCGTTTATCTGCCGGAGAATACTGATGAAGTTAAACTTGAAGCATTGCGTTGGTATGACGTGGAATTGAAGTTGCATGAGACAGACTGCGTCAGAACGGAGGTTTTTGCGCGAGAAACTGCACGGCGATATGGGCAGGTCTACATTCCGCCTTACAATCATCCAAAGATTATTGCGGGGCAGGCGACTATTGCCGTCGAGCTGGAAAGACAGCTGGAAAACATCGACGCGGTATTCGCTCCTATTGGCGGAGGAGGGCTCATTTCTGGTATCGCCGGCTACTTAAAAAGATCGGAGGCGTCAGTCGAGATCATAGGGTGCCAGCCGAAAAACTCCCCGGTGATGTATGAATCTGTAAGGCAGGGAAAGATTGTCAATATGGAGTCCCTGCCCACCCTTTCCGACGGCACGGCCGGCGGCATTGAGGAGGGCTCCCTCACGTTTGATATCTGCAGACGGCATGTAGATGACTATGTGCTGGTTTCGGAGGATGAAATCAAAGACGCTATTGCACTCATGATAGAGAAGCACTGCCTGCTGATTGAAGGAGCAGCGGCGCTTCCCGTGGCCTCATTTGTCAAGCTCAAGGATCGATTTGCAGAGAAAAATGTAGTACTTGTTGTCAGCGGGAACAAAATCAGTCTGGATAAATTGAGAACTGTTATTTGCACCAGCAGACAAAATCTCTTATGAAAACAGATAACACAGAGTAGTAGGCATAGGTTTGGTACTTTCAGCAGTTATGGCCGTTGAGGAGGAGATGCCTCGGCTTTCGTTCCACGAAGTTCCTTGCAAGGTAAAGGTATGAATCTTATGAGATATGGCGGGCATTCCGAAGTCGGGCAAATCGAGAGTATCTTAATCAAACATCCCGATAATGCTTTCATTTCCCAGAGTAATATCGATGCTCAATGGAACGAACTCGACTATTCCGGTTGCCCGAATTTTAATCGGGCTTGCGAAGAATACGAACAGTTCATAAACCTGCTAAATGAAGACATTTCCGAAATACACTACCTTCCCCGGGCTGATAATGTAGGAATCGATTCAATCTATACACGTGATTCTCTGATCATGACCAACAAAGGAATCATACTGTGCAACATGGGCAAGGACCTGCGTCGGAACGAACCGTCGGCTGCCGGAGCTTTCCTGGCGGAACTTGGTGTCCCAATTCTTGGCGCCATAACCGGTGAGGGTAGGCTGGAGGGCGGCGATCTCATCTGGCTGGATGAAGGGACTCTGGTAGTGGGGCGTGGCTACCGCACCAACGACGATGGCATCCGCCAGTTGAGGCTCCTCACTGCGGACATTGTTGACGAATTCGTTGTTGTTCCGCTTCCACACTGGCTGGGGCCATCGGGTGTTATGCACTTGATGTCTTTCATCAGTCCCATCGACCGCAATCTGGCTTTGGTGTATTCCCGGATTATGCCGGTCCCGTTCCGCGAGTGGCTGCTCCACCGGCGAGTAAAACTGATAGAGGTTCCGGACTCTGAATACGCAACGATGGCCTGCAATGTACTGGCTGTGGCCCCTCGCAGATGCATCATGCTATCCGGAAATAGGCAGACGAAGCGGCTGCTCGAGGACGAGGGGGTTGAGGTTATGGAGTATGACGGTCATGAGATTTCCCGGAAAGGCGCCGGTGGCCCGACCTGCCTTACCAAGCCCATTTTGAGACTCGACTGATTCCGTGCAGGTCCGAAACTGAAGGACAACGTACACTCGGCACTCAAGAGAAGCTTGGAACTATGAATTCAGAACCTTCACACTGCTAGGGAGCTATCAATCCATAACGCCTCTTAGAATCGACTTGGCAAGAGGGCCTCTATCAAGGTCGATGCTACATCTGGTGAAGAACCTTGGAGACTTCTTCAGCCAGAGTAGAGGGCATTGCACTTCGCGTGACGGACCGGAGGTGAAGTGTCTGGGGAATAGCCGTGATCTTTGTGGCTGGTTCCTGGGTCAGGCTCGGACCCGACGGCAGAGCCTTAGGCACATCTATGCAATCTGTCCACTGTACAGCCGCTCGAAGCTAAACCGAGAAAAGCGGGGAGTCACCCGCGGCGGGTTGACTCCCAATGCCGCTTTTTCTCGCTTTCCCCCTGTCGGGGCTCGCTACACAACCGACTGGCAAGAAGCCATGGGTTGCTGACTCTGGAATGGAGGAGAGCGAAGTGGTAATTGAAGACTTCCATCTGCTCAGTGAAGAGGAACAGGAGGTCCTCATAGATATGGCAGAGGACATATATCGAAGAGTGATGGGAGTTCGGAGGTGTTGACTCGATTAACTGGATCAACACTCGCCCGGGAGGTAAGATCAGAAAATGAAATCAAAGAAAAAGGGATTGGACTATGAATGGTCAAAACGACCTACACGAGGAGCCTCTTGAAATCCGTACAGAGGAAAGTAAAGTACTGAAGCGATTGAAGACGACGGTGGACAGCAGCACGAGATCCGGCGGGTGGTCAAGAACCAGAGTGAAGTCGATGGTGTGCTGGTTGACCAGTCACAGACAGTCTATCAGCGTTTGCATTGCTCGCATGCGGCTCCCTTGGGCGGCTACTGTGTTTGCACAAAATCCTACTGCGCTGATTGTGTGAAGAACGGGCGGACCTCCGTTTGCCATACCTGTGATCGGATGGTTGGCCCGTGCCGTTCAGTACGGTCGATTGTCGATCCCGAGCGTACATACTGTCGCCAATGCCATGCTGGATCAAGGCGTGGTATAACTCCTCCGATCAAGAAACCACGCATAGGAAAAGAGGTGGGACAGGTCGCAACACTGTCCCACCTTTTCTATTCTCCTCTGAAGTGCGTAGGTGGTTTTCGATCTTCAAGTACCTCTCCCCTCTCTCACATTGCTCGACCTCAATTGCACTTGACATCCGACGCATCGCTACTTAACATTCAGTAGTGATAGGGTAAGCTCCACCTGATAAAGCACGCTTTGCGTGGCCGGAGTGGTGAAAGTGGTAGACGCAGGGGACTCAAAATCCCCCGGTAGCAATACCGTGCCGGTTCGAGTCCGGCCTCCGGCATTATCAAACAGATAGTTCACAGGTGAGAAGAGCTCTTCTCAAGCATATGTTTGTCGGCATATGCAGAACTACCGGCTAAACTCAACCCTGTCGAAGTCCTCCCACTCAATCTCAACCTCGTCGCCCTCAGAAAGAATGACAAAAATCCCCCTGTTGCCCTCATCGACATCATTGGAACCACGCAGCCGAAATGACCGATCATCCCAGAGAGTAACCACCGACGAGCGATGCGACCTCTTCTCGATGCTCTTTACCGATCCAAGTTCTATGTCAAAGTTAACATCGCGGTAATCACCATCGAGTATTTCCCAGGTATATTCTTCATCGTCGTCCCACCTGATAGCGCCGGAATAAGTCTTGCCGTCCTCAGTGTGAACAGTACCTTGCAAGCGCCGACCGCCATCGAACTCCTTATACAGAACCTGTCTGGTGGCCGGTTTGAAATCAAGACGATCAAACTCGTCCCACTCCACTCTAACCTGGCCGAAGTCGGGATCGCAAATAACAATCCCCCGGTTGTCATCATCCACGTCATTTGAGCCACGAAGCACCATCTGATCCCCGTTGGTAAGAGTAATACTAGCAGCGCTGGAGCTGTAGCGTTCGATGGAAGTGATTTTCCCAAACTTGATCTTCCGGCTCCGGCGCTTCTCGTCTCCATCGAGGATATCCGTGGGAAAGAGCTCATCGATGTCCCAGCAGACAAAACCGGTGTACTCATCCCCTCGGCGAGTGGTTAGGGTTCCATAAAGGCGCTCGCCGAAATTCGACTCAGCCACAGAAGGCGCCTGCATGAATTCTATAGTTTCCAGGTCGTCCCAGACCAACTCAATTTCGCCCTCATGCTCATCTTCAATAATGATCTCGCGGATATCCGAGCCAATATCGGTTGAGCCGTGGCTGAACTCGACTTCCTGTCCGGACTTCAGTGTCAACAGGGCCAGATCATCATCGACCGCTTCCAATGACTTTATGTGACCAAAACGAATTCCCGACAGCGCTGAGGACCACCACTCATCTCCGTAGGAGGAGCTTTTTCCGATTTTGATCCCGAAAACCTCTATCGTTGCTTCACGGTCACGGTACTTGCGATTGGATTTTCTGTGCCGTTTCTTGGGCAGTTCCTTCGTGCCGTCAAGGACATCAACCCAGTTGCCTTCGTTCTTGTCCCAGCGAATGAATCCCTCAAAAGCATCCCCTTCAACAGTAGTAATCTTTCCGTAAATACGACCGCTGTCATCAGCCGCTACTGTTAGCGCCAGAGCCATCACCAAAGCTGTCAGTGTCAACCCAACTCTAAACATCTCAGATATCCTTTCTTGCCAAGCCAGTCAATAATTCCTTCTATTCCTATCTACGAGTCTGGGATAGAAAAGTTTTGTCGGTCAGCAGAGATTTTCCCCGGTGACTGTAAGAAGGTTGTCCCAAAAGGTTGTTCCAGTTGAATTAGGTTTACACCAAACGAGGTTGCCATTCCCTAACTCCGCGTAGCGGCGGGCTTTATGTCCGCCGTTAATCGGTGGGAGACAAGCCCCCACCCTACGCGAGACAAGTCAGTTACCTTTTGAGACAGCCCCTAATCGCCTGTGAGTCAACGGTTTTTCTAAACATTACATCCCAACAGAAAGAATAGCAATCCAACTCGCAATCAGTACAAATCCTGAGGTTGTGCCATAAATCTGAATCCAGAGTTCTTCCCGGTACCGTCAGGTGACCCGAAGTTGGTGTCATGAAACACAAAACTTTTTCGGCTCACATTCACATTGTAGCAGCCCCCCTACTCATATCACAACCATAAACGGCAATAGTCGTATTTTCCTATTTGCCAATCAATTGGGGTAATGGGGTGTCCTGCCTGCACGCTTCTGTTTAACAAGAGTATTGACAACAAGTAAGAATAAGGTATATTCTTTTTTGTAATATAAAGTGGAGTAGTCTATTCGGTCTGATCTGTCTTTTTTGGTCTGCTTCCTTTTTTACTGTGAACTGGCAAGACAAATCCGATGATATAATAACAGCTTAGAGGTGTACATGAGGTACCGAAGAGTTCTCACTGGAGCATTCATTAATGCAGCTAAGATAACTGCTGGTATACTTCTCTTGATCAGTCTCCCAACTTATGGTCAGGACAATAAGATGAATTCCGCCAATGAACCGCCTTACAAGGAAGGTGAACTGATCGTTCAATTATCCGCAGGTATCGCTGCCAAGTCAGTTACTAACGATTTCTCGGATTTCAACCTTCAGCTGAAAAAACTGTTATCCCGGCGCATGAATATCTGGCTTTTTGAGTACGATGCTACTGATATGAAGATCGGCGAGCACGCCTCATTACTGTCCAGTGTCCGAAGTCACAAAAATGTCGATCTTGCACAATTCAACCATTATGTAAAGCTCCGTTCAACTTTCCCCAACGATCCGGACTTCAGTAACCAATGGAACATGCACAACACAGGACAGAGCGGCGGTACCGTTGACGCCGATATTGATGCCCCGGAAGCCTGGGATATTACCACCGGTGACACTACATCTCTTGGAGATCAGATAGTCGTTGCGATAATAGATGGCGGTATTGACCTAAGCCATGAGGATCTGAGTCTTTTCAAGAATGTCCACGAGATCCCGGCGAACGGCATCGATGACGACGCCAACGGCTATATTGATGACTATGATGGCTGGGACGCATACAGCAGCGATGGAACTATCCCCAGCAGCAGCCACGGGACGCATGTAGCCGGAATTGCGGCCGCTGTCGGGAACAATGGTATCGGCGTAAGTGGAGTCAACTGGGGGGCGAAAGTGCTGCCCATAGCCGGATCCTCAGGCACTGAGTCTATCGTTGTCGAAGCATACGGATACGCGTTAGAGATGCGGGCCACCTACAACGAAACTGACGGCGCCAAAGGGGCTTTTATTGTCTCCACAAACTCTTCCTTCGGTGTTGATTATGGCGATCCGGCCGATTTCCCTGTCTGGTGCGCTATGTATGATTCGTTGGGGGCTGTGGGAATCCTCAGCGCCGCGGCTACCGCCAACATCAATATCAATATTGACATACAGGGCGACGTACCGACCGCTTGCCCCAGCAACTTCTTGATCTCAGTAACCAATACGACTGACGACGATGTAAAGAACAGTGGCGCAGCTTATGGAGCGACAACTATTGACCTCGGCGCGCCCGGCACCAGCATTCGGTCCACTATCCCGAGCAGCGACTATGGCTACATGACCGGAACTTCGATGGCTTCGCCCCATGTGGCCGGGGCCGTAGCCTTGATGTACGGCGCAGTCTGTCCCAGTTTGCTCCAGCTATACAAGAGTCACCCTGACTCGGTGGCTCTGATTATCAAACAGTATGTCATGGACGGCACCGATCCGATTCCATCTCTTCAAGGTGTTACTGTTTCTGATGGCCGGCTGAACATCGATAATAGCCTTGTACTTGTCCAAAATCATCCCTGCGGTGTCACCATTGACCACACACCGCTTACGGACACGAGGGATACCTTGAACGACTATGAAGTGGTGTGCACGATCACTTCAGATACAACTCTCGTGGCCGATTCCCTGCTTCTGTACTATGAGATATCCTCGACATGGTATAAAGATACACTGGAAGCAACCGGTGGGCAGGATGAGTACCACGGTTTTATTCCCGCCCAGTCGCCCGGGACGGTGATCAATTACTATTTCTATGCCCAGGACGCCGAAGGCGAGACCGACACCACCGAGACCTATACCTTCCAGGTATTGGATTACAGTCTAACTCTTGAGCCGTCTTTCGGCAGCGATACCGGAGCGGTTGACGATACCATCTGGCACCAACTGACAGTGACCAACGTCGGTGTCTATACTGATGACTATATGCTTACCTATTCGGGCCACAGTTGGCCAACCAGCCTCTGGGATGAGAGCCAGACAACACTGGTTTCTTCCAGCGGACCGCTGCCAAGCGACGGGATTTTCGCCTTTACGGTGAGGGTGATTGTTCCCAGCAGCATGTACGGTGATTACGATTCCGTGGAAGTGAAGGCAACCTCGACCGGCGGTCCGGGGATCTTTGAAGTCTCAAACCTACTGACAGTTTCTGAAGGTGAACCATTGTCGCTGCCATTTGCAGACAATTTTATCACAACGGAGATTGACCAGGGCAAATGGGTGCTGGCTTCTGGAGCGACTGTCAACGATATCGGCTTGAACGAGCCCTCAATTCCCTACAGTGCCAACTTCAACGGTAACCCCAACGGGGCTGACACCTTGATGTCCCAGTTGATTGACCTGGCCGGTGAAGCCAATGTCATAGTGAAGTACTTCTACCAGCGGACAGGGGGAGGAAACTCTCCAGAGCCGGGTGAGGATCTATTTGTGGAGTATTTAGACTCCACCGGAAGTTGGCAGCTTTTGCAGCAGCACCTGGGAGCCGATCCCGACATGACGGAGTTTGAGAAGGTGGAGATAACCTTACCTGGGCCTGCCTACCACTCTACTTTCCGGCTGCGTCTAAGTAACAGCGGCACCAATGGCAGCTTTGATGACTGGTTTGTGGATGATATATACGTCGGTTATCCACCCGACTACGAAGTCTCTATCTCCCCCTCGTTTGCCAGCCAGTACGGTCCTGCGGGAGATAGCGCCGCTTACCTGTTAACGATCCACAATCAGGGCTTGTACGACGATACCTACGATTTGAGTGATTCGGACGGGGTATGGGAGGTGGCTTTCTTTGATGAGGGCGGCGCTGTGCCGATCAGTTCGGCAGGGCCGGTGATGGCAAGAGATTCGATGAAGGTGATTGTGAAAATAGCCATTCCCGGCAGCGCGCCCATGAACGAGGCTGACACGGTTGAGGTGTATGCCGTATCTCAGGGCGATCCAAGCATGGCAGCCTTGGCGGTGCTGGCGACAGTCTCAGCCGGTGAGCCGGGAGCTTTTCCCTGGTTTGAGCCATTTCCAGATGACACCTTGTACCGTGAGCGCTGGATAACGAATGTCGGGGCTGAGGTATCGACAGAGGGCATTGCTCCGCCGTCATTGCCGTACTCGTTGAATCTGAACGGAGGTATTGACACCGTAGTGACGCAGTTGATTGATCTCTCCGGTACCAGCAGGGTGATTTTGTCGTATCACTACGAGCGTGGTGGTGGCGGCGAAGCGCCTGACGCCGGCGACGATCTATGGGTGGAGTACAAGAACAATGTGGGTTCGTGGGTGCTGATTAACCAGCATCCCGGCAACGAACCGACGATGAGCAGCTTTGAGCAGGTAAGCGTGGACTTACCGGCAGATGCGTTGCACAGCAGTTTCCAGCTTCGTTTACATTCCTATGGTTCCGGGGTCGATTACGACGACTGGTATGTGGACGACATCCGGCTGGGTGAGACCCCGGCTATTTCCGTGTCGCCGTCGTCGTTTGCCCAGACGCTGGCACCGGGCGATTCCACTGTTGAGGACCTGATCATTGCCAATGCTGGCCCAGGGGAGTTGGATTACTCCATCTCACTGGTTCCCGTTGACACCAAAAGTGATCTCCTGTCCAAGCATTTTGAGGACGGCAGAGACGAGCTGGCCCTTTTGTCCACCAAACCCTACCAGTGGCTAAGGCTGAGTCAGCAGGAAGGGACCCTGGCCGCCGCCGAGGCCGATACGGTTGCCTGTACCTTCCTAACGACCGAGCTGGATACCGGCGTGTACCACCTCAACCTGGTAATCTCCAGTAACGATCCAGACAGTTCCGACAATCCCTGGACAGTTCCGGCTGAACTGACGGTCTCGAGCGGACCAAGCTACATCTGCGGAGATATTGATGGTTCCGGCGAGAACCCCAATGTCGTTGACGTGACTTACTTTGTCACCTACCTCTTCTTGAGCGGGCCGGCGCCTCCGGCCCTGGAAGCGGCCGATGTAGACGGTTCCGGCGGTGACCCCAACGTGGTCGACCTGACCTATCTGGTCAGCTACCTGTTTGTCAACGGTCCTGACCTCAACTGCCCGTAAACTCCGCCCCGTGGACTGGCCCAAATCACCTATCTCAGGAGAAGTAAGCAACAGTCCCGATGTTAAAAGTATCAAGAAGGATGTTGAGCTTCTGGTTCTCGCCCGAGTCAATTCCCAACGGTCGAGTTGGATATCTCAGAATCAGGGCAGATTTATGCATTGTTACTTTTTTTCCAAGTTTCATAAGGGTTTTTCGCATACATGTCGAGATACAGTATTAGTATTGAATCCAAGGGCGGCAGCTTTTTCTACTTGACAAAACAGCCCTTGGTATGTTATATATAGATGTCTGCCTTTGGGTTCTTTGGACGACGGACGACAGCGACGACAGATTTCGGAGCGTTAGGTGAATCACAGAAAGTGCTTTTTTCTGGCACTCGGACTAACAGTTTCAATAACGGCAACTTCTTCTATATCAATTAATTCGCCCGAAAGCATTGAGGGCAACTCTCTTGCCCCATCGACAGAAGCTTGGAAACGGCACACCACCGAGCACAATTTGGTAAGTTCTACCCCCGTTTTTACCACCAACCATGGCCAGTTTGCCGATCCAATCCTGTTCCGGGCCGCCGTCCATGGCGCTTCCATCTGGTTTACCCGCAATGCAGTGTATTATCAATTCATTCGCGAACTGCCAAATTCCTTACAGGAGGATGAGCTGACAAGATTCGGCTATCGTTTGCCGCAAAACCCGAGCAGCATTGAATACCAAATCATCAAATCCTCCCTCGTCGGTGCGACAGCCTATCCCGATATCTATGGGCGGAAAATGGCAGGACATTCTTCAAACTACTTCATCGGTGATGACCCGGAAAGGTGGCATAAGGGCGTCCCAAGCTACCGCGAGATAGTATATGAAGGAATCTACCCCGGTATAAACTTGCGATACTATACCAGCCAGCAGCGAATGGAATATGATTTTCTTGTATCGCCTGGAGCTGACCCGGACTTGATTCAAATCCAGTATCATGGTATCAAATCGTTAGCCATCAATAAGGCTGGCGACCTGACTATCGAGACCGCCTTCGGTACTGTTGTAGAGCAAAAGCCGGTGATCTATCAGTTCGACGGCAGCCGATTCACCGCTGTCCAGGGTGAATACCGCCTACTGGATGCTACCACCTTTGGGTTCTCGTTCGGCAAGGGATACGACCCTTCCCTCCCTCTGACAATCGATCCCGTTCTTGATTACAGCACCCTGTTGGGTGGCAGCGGCAACGACTACGCTCGGGGTCTCGCTATCGATTCGACAGGCAACGTATACGTAACTGGTTACCTTACTTCCACTGACTTTCCCTTGAAGAATGCTTATGACAGCTCTTTTAATGGCGGCAGCCCATCCGGGTACGATGTTTTCGTAACCAAGATATCGACCCATGGAGATTCCATTCTTTTTAGCACCTATCTGGGTGGCAGTATCGGCGATGATCGCGGCTACGGAATCGGCGTAGATCCAGACGGCAACGCCTACATTACAGGCGTTACCGGTTCAACAGATTTCCCCACCGTCGAGCCCATTCAGAGTACAAACGCCGGTAGCAAGGATGCCTTCGTTTCCGTGCTTTCGTCAACAGGGGATTCGCTAATATACAGTACATACCTTGGTGGCTCAGGCGATGATGTTGGCTCGGACATAGCCGTAGATGACATAGGTAGCGCTTATATCACCGGCAACACATTTTCACCCGATTTCAATCTCTCCGCTAGTCCTTACGATAACTCACTGGATGGGAGCGAAGACGCTTTCGTGGCGAAAATTGATCCTTCCGGCAGTAGCCTGGAGTTCAGTACATATCTGGGTGGGAGCGCCAGCGATGCCGCCGTAGGCATAGCTGTGGACATTGATCAAAACGCATACCTTATAGGTTACACATCATCTGGCGACTTTCCCACTGTCAATGCATACGATGACAGCTATAATGGAGGTCCATTGTACGGTGATGTTTTCGTAACCCGCTTTAACCAAACGGGCGGCTCGTTGGTGTACAGCACCTTTCTCGGAGGGGATATGGATGATATCGGGTTAGCTGTCACTGTCGATAATACCCAGAACGCGTATGTAACCGGTTATACTCATTCCGGCTACGGTAGCTTCCCCTTAGTCAACGCCTACGACAGTACCCTGGGCGGTGATTTCGATGCCTTCGTTACCAAGATCTGTCCGGCTGGCAATTCGCTTATCTACAGCACGTTTCTGGGAGGTAACCTCGGGGATCTTGCATCAGCCGTCGCAGTCGATCCATATGGTGAAATCTGTGTGGTTGGCAGCACCCCTTCCAATGACTTCCCCGTAGTCGACGCGTACGACGAGAGCTTCAACGGCAACTGGGATGCTTTTGTTACCTATATCGCTGGCTCTGGCGACTCGCTTGTCTACAGTACCTATCTTGGCGGTGCAGCGTACGAATATGGCTACGGGGTTGCTATAGATACGGGTCGAACAGTGTATATAGGCGGCTACACAAATTCATGGGATTTCCCTACTCTTAACGCCATACAGAGCTCTCCAGCCGGCGGCTACGACGCCTTTGTGACCAGAATGCTTATGGAGGAGTATATATGCATCGACTCCGATGGCGACGGCTATGGTGACCCGGGACATCCGGAGAATGACTGCCCTGATGATAATTGCCCTACAGTGTTCAATCCGGACCAGTCAGATGGCGATAGTGATGGAGTCGGCAACGTATGTGACAATTGCCATGCTACTTACAATCCAGACCAGGAAGATGCCGACAGCGACGATATAGGTGACAGTTGCGATGTCTGTACTGATATCGATGGCGATGGGTTTGGCGATCCGGGTTTTCCAGCCAACACTTGCCCTGAGGATAACTGCCCGGCCATCTACAATCCGGACCAAGAAGATGCCGACAGCGATGGCCTTGGCGATAGCTGCGATGTGTGCACCGATATTGACGGCGACGGCTTTGGCAATCCAGGCTTTCCGAAAAACACCTGCCCGGTGGATAATTGCCCGGACACAGCCAATCCTGACCAGTTGGATTACGATAACGATGACCTAGGCAACGCCTGCGACAACTGCCCATCTGTGGCCAACCCCCTTCAGGAGGATGCCGACTTCGATGGGATCGGCGACAGTTGCGACACCTGTACTGATACCGACAATGACGGTTATGGCAATCCCGGTTTCCCTGCCAACACCTGTGAGGACGACAACTGCCCCTACATGTACAACCCCGACCAGTTAGATTCTGACGGTGATGGAATTGGAGATGTCTGCGACACCGGCTGCTGCATAGACCCGATCAGAGGCAATGTTGACGGCGATGCGGAAGAAGGGATCAATGTCGCCGATCTGACCTACCTTGTTAGTTATTTGTTTACTGGTGGCTACCCTCCCCCCTGCTTCGAGGAAGGCAATGTTGACGGCATCACTCCGGAAGAGATCAATGTGGCTGACGTAACCTATCTGGTCAGTTACCTGTTCACTGGCGGCCCCGCTCCTCCCGCCTGCCCGTAGTAAGCAACTGGCCGGATGGAGGCTCAGTCCCCCTCTAGTACACGGCCAGTTCTTGAGGCCTTTACTACTAACCCAGAGGGCACAATATCTAAGCTAAGCTGCTAACCGTTATCGTCCTTTTTATGAGCCTGTCAAATATGGACGGTTTAATGTTTTGTTGGTTTGGCAGGCGTTTGTTGGGCGGGGTCCTTGTGACGCATTTCACATTGGTAGTTGTTGACAGGGGGCTTATCGGGGCATGGCGGTGGCTGGGTGTTTGTGATTGATTTCACGATGTCTGGCTTTCTGCAAACGCCGTGGGGCGCTGCCGGATCA
>Ga0315551_10000277_pt1 | contig 41356 bp, 45 predicted proteins | sample SalMarSW160290MG_FD_203678 | JGI IMG/M metagenome (GOLD analysis project Ga0315551, IMG submission 203678) | Salt marsh sediment microbial communities from the Plum Island Ecosystem LTER, Massachusetts, United States - Salt Marsh Sediment SW1602-90 ...
GCATTACTGGGAACACCGTGCCCGTGAAGGCAGGAAACCTGCTGTTCACCCGCAAGGGCTACATCATGGTCCACAGAGTCCTGCGCACCATCGAGCTCAAAACCGGCGATCGAGTCGTGGTCAAGGAGGGACAGAAGGTGCTGAAGGGTGAGGTGGTCGTGCAGCGAAAGGGCGAGAAGATCGTCGCGGAGGAGATCGCCTACGTTCACCGTACCAAGGAGTCCGTGCTGCTCATTGCACAGCCCCAGAGAGTGGACATTCGTAACGGCTCGGAGCTGATGGTCAAGGAGGGACAGATCGTTGCGGCGGAGGAGGCGATTGCCTATTTCGATCCCTTCAGCGAACCGATCATAGCCGAGACCGAGGGTAAGGCGGTTTTCGAGGATATCGTTCTCGGGACGACCCTGAAAGAAGAGATCAACGAGGATACGGGGAAGATCGAGAAGAAGATCACCGGCTATACCGTAGAAACCCTCCAGCCCAGAATCGTGATCTGCGACGACGACCAGGGTGAAGTCACGGCTACCTACTACCTGCCCGGCAGTGCCTATCTCAACATAGCCAACGGGGAACACATCAACCCGGGAAGAATTCTGGCCAAGCTGCCGCGGGAGAGCGTCAAAACCAGGGATATCACCGGGGGTCTTCCCCGCGTCGGGGAGCTTTTCGAAGCCAGAAAACCGAAGAATCCGACGGTGCTGGCCAAGGTCAGCGGGACTGTCGGTTTCCGGGGACTACTCAAGGGCAAACGGGTGATCGTGGTGGTGGATTCCTACGAGAAAGAGTTCAAGCAGCTCGTGCCCATGGGCAAACACCTGTTGGTTCGAGACGGTGATCACGTTGAGGCGGGAGAGCAGCTGTGTGACGGCAATATCGACCCCCACGACGTGTTGCAGATCCTCGGTGAACAGGCTCTGCAGAGCTATCTCGTAAACGAGATCCAGGAGGTGTATCGCCTGCAGGGGGTGAACATCAATGACAAACATATCGGCGTGATCATCCGCCAGATGATGAAGAAGATCGAAATCATGCAGGTCGGGGATACGAACTTCATCTTCGGACAGCAGATCGACAGGTACAAATTCAACGAGGAAAACAGAAAGGTGATTCGCGAAGGAGGCCAGCCGGCCATTGCCCGACCGCTGCTGCTGGGCATCACCAAAGCCTCGCTGAACATCGACAGCTTCATATCGGCAGCCTCCTTTCAGGAGACAACCCGGGTTCTGACCAACGCTTCCATAAAAGGAAGCCGGGATCACCTCCACGGATTGAAGGAGAACGTGATCATCGGTCATCTGATACCCGCCGGTACGGGAATACGGGCCTATAGCGATATCAAGCTGCTCGATGAAAACATGGAAGACCTGGACGTACAGGTGAACCGAATCATCGAGGAGAAACGACGGGAAAAAGAGCTGGCCGCCATGCTCCAAGAAACCGAGTGATATTTGCGAAAAAGAATTGCTTGATTGTTTCGAGCGTTTTTGCTATGTTCAAACGGTGAAGTTGCAACCTTGAAGATGTGAGCTTCACTGCCCAGAAGAAGTATCTGGCGCAGGACTGTTTGAAAAACGACCAGAAGACCACCCTGATCAACCTCCCGGGGGAAGTCCTCGAGGGGTTGACATTTTGTGTCTGTATTGTTAGATTCTCACCCGCCTGTTTTCAACGACGGGTGAGTTGTGTGTCTATGAATGTAGGAGAGAAGTGATGCCAACGATCAATCAGCTTGTTCGCAAAGGGCGGCAGGCTGTGCACAAGAAAAACAAGGCTCCGGCGCTGCAGTCCTGTCCTCAGAAGAGGGGGGTATGTACCCGGGTGATGACGGTTACACCGAAAAAGCCGAACTCGGCCTTGAGAAAAGTGGCGCGGGTTCGGCTGAGCAACGGGATCGAGGTGACGGCCTACATTCCGGGAATCGGTCACAATCTGCAGGAGCACTCCGTGGTGCTGGTTCGGGGAGGGAGGGTCAAAGACCTGCCTGGTGTGCGTTATCACATCATCCGGGGTGCCAAGGATACCTTGGGCGTGGAAGATCGGCGCAAGGCCCGGTCCAAGTACGGGACCAAGCGGCCGAAGGTTTAACGAGGAGCTGCTATGCCAAGGAGAAGAATTCCGCCGAAGAGGCCCGTGGCGCCGGATCCGAAGTACGGAAACATGAACATCTCCCGAATCGTGGTGCGGATGATGCTTCGGGGGAAGAAATCCGTCGGCTACGGAATCGTATATGATGCGTTGGACATCATCAAGCAGAAAGCGGGGAAGGACCCCGTAGAGGTATTCGAGAAAGCCCTCGAAAACGTAAAGCCGGTGGTTGAGGTAAAATCGCGAAGGGTTGGGGGCTCGACCTATCAGGTACCCGTGGAGGTCCGGGAGAGCAGACGGGACGCTCTGGCCATGCGCTGGATCATTCAGTACTCCAGGGATCGCCACGGTTCGTCGATGAGCGAGAAGCTCGCCGCCGAGCTGATGGATGCGTATAATCAAACAGGAGCTGCTTTCAAGAAAAAAGAAGATACCCACCGGATGGCAGAGGCAAACAAGGCGTTTGCCCACTACCGTTGGTAGTTTAGCTGGCTTCGATGCTCTCTTAGGAGCATCCCGGGACACGAGCGTATGTCCGTTCCGTTCCCGCTCGAGAGGATTCGCAACATCGGGATCACGGCGCATATAGACGCCGGGAAGACGACGACCACCGAGCGTATCCTCTACTACGCGGGCAGAACCCATAAGATGGGGGAGGTCCATGCGGGGGAAGCGGAGATGGACTGGATGGAGCTGGAAAAGGAGCGGGGCATAACTATAACCGCCGCCGCAACCTTTTGTTCCTGGAAAGATTGCCAGATCAACATAATAGATACACCCGGTCATGTGGATTTTACGGCCGAGGTGGAACGATCTTTGAGAGTGTTGGATGGAGTGATAGGCGTTTTTTGCGCCGTCAAGGGAGTAGAGCCGCAGAGCGAAACGGTTTGGAAACAAGCAAGCCGTTACAAGATCCCGCGGATTGTCTTCATCAACAAAATGGATCGGACCGGGGCGCGATTCGAAGGAGTCATCGAAGAGCTTCATCGCCGCCTCGGGGCGAATGCTACGGCGATTCAGCTGCCCATCGGCGCAGAGTCGGATTTCCTCGGCGTGATCGATCTAATTGAGATGAAGGCCTATCTATGGGATGAAGATGTTCTGGGTGCACGGTACCGTGTTGCCGAGCTGCCCGAGGCTCTGGCTGAAAAAGCGGGGCAGATGCGAGCCGCGCTTCTGGAGCGCTTGTCCGAAACCGACGATGCCTTTTTGGAAGAGTATCTGGAGGGAGGACAACCGGAGGCGGGGCGCATCAAGCAGGTGCTGCGTACGGCGACAATCGAGGGTAAGATCTTTCCCGTACTCTGCGGAGCGGCTTTCAAGAACAAGGGTATTCAAACCCTCCTCGATGCGGTTTTGGATTATCTGCCCTCTCCCGTAGAGACAGCAGCGGTAACGGCGATTCAGCCGAACACGGGGGATTACGTAACCTTGATTCCGGCAGCGGATCAGCCTTTTGCCGCCCTGGTGTTCAAGATCATGAGCGATACCTACGTGGGCAAGCTGGCCTACTTCCGGGTGTACAGCGGAACCCTCAAAACCGGGGGCACGGTGTACAACGCGACGGCGGTCCGACGAGAACGGGTGCACAGGCTGCTTCGCATGCACGCCAACGATCGGGAGCAGATCACAGAGGTAGTTGCAGGTGATATAGCGGCGGCTGTGGGCTTGAAAAAAGTCCAAACCGGAGATTCCCTCTGTGAGGAAAAACACCCGGTGCTTCTCGAGTCGATGGTTTTCCCGGAGCCTGTTGTCTCCATCGCGATAGAGCCCAAGACCAAAGCCGATGCTGAAGACTTGAGCACCGCAATCCGGAAGCTGTTGGATGAAGATCCAACCTTCCGAATACGATATGACAGAGACACGGGTCAGACGATACTCTCCGGAATGGGGGAGCTGCACCTGGAAATTCTGTTGGCGCGGTTGTTACGGGAATACAAGGTCGAGGCGACAATCGGCAAGCCGGAGGTGGCTTACAGAGAAACCATAACGGCGAGCGCTGAAGCGGAGGGAAAGTTTATCCGGCAAAGCGGCGGCCGAGGCCAGTACGGCCACGTGGTGATCCGATTCGAGCCGCTTCCTACGGGGACTGGGTTTCTGTTTGAAAGTCAACTTGTAGGCGGCAGTATTCTGCAAGGCTACATTCCTGCCGTCCAGAAGGGAATAGAGGAGGCTCGGGCCAACGGAGTTCTGGTTGGATATCCGATGGTGGATTTCCGAGCGATTCTGCTCGATGGGTCCTACCACGAGGTGGATTCCAGCGAGATGGCCTTTCGGATTGCTGCCTCGATGGCCTACAAGATCGGGCTTGAAAGAGCCAAACCGACCATCCTGGAACCGATCATGGGAGTGGAGATCTTCACCCCGGAGGAGTATCTGGGAGATCTGATCTCAGATCTCATGGGGCGCATGGGAAGGATAGAAGGGATTGAAGATCGGCATGGGGGTAAGGTGGTGAGAGCAAACGTTGCCCTGCGACTTCTTTTCGGGTATACAACCCGACTGCGAAGTCTCTCTCAGGGGCGAGCCAACCACACCATGCAATTTTCTTTCTACCAGCCGACTCCCCAATCCGTCCAGGATGAAATTGTACGGAAGGTTCGGGGCACAACATAATTTAGGAATTGATTTGCAGAGAAGTGCAAGGAGGTTAGCATGGCAAAGGCAAAGTTTGAGAGGACCAAACCCCACATCAACGTTGGGACGATTGGTCATGTGGATCATGGCAAAACGACCCTGACTGCGGCGATTACCATGTATTGCAATGCCAAGTACGGCGACAAGTTGATGAAGTTCGAGGATATCGATAATGCTCCGGAAGAGAAGGCTCGGGGTATCACCATCAACACCCGTCACGTGGAATACCAGACCGACAACAGGCACTACGCCCATGTCGATTGCCCGGGCCACGCCGACTACATCAAGAACATGATCACCGGTGCAGCCCAGATGGACGGTGCCGTTCTGGTGGTCTCGGCCCCGGACTCGGTAATGCCCCAGACACGGGAGCATATCCTCCTGGCCCGCCAGGTAGGGGTGCCCGCCATCGTCGTATTTCTCAACAAAACCGACCAGGTGGACGATCCCGAATTGATCGAGCTGGTCGAGGAAGAGATCCGGGACGTGCTCAAGGAATACGAGTTTCCGGGAGACGAGATTCCGATCGTCAAAGGCTCGGCCTTGAAGGCGATGGAGAATCCGACGGATGAGGAAGCCATCAAGCCGGTGGTTGAGCTGCTCAAGACCATGGATGAGTATTTCCCCTTGCCTAAGCGGCCCATGGACAGACCCTTCCAGATGCCGATCGAGGACGTGTTCTCCATCTCCGGCCGTGGAACGGTGGTCACCGGCAGGATCGAGCGAGGCGTGATCAAGGTCGGCGAAGAGGTGGAAATAGTCGGCATCAAGGATACCCGCAAGACCGTGGTAACCGGTGTCGAGATGTTCAACAAGATCCTGGATGAGGGACAGGCCGGGGACAACGTCGGTTGTCTGCTCCGGGGTGTGGAGAAAAACGAGGTTCAGAGAGGCCAAGTCCTGGCCAAACCGGGAACCATCACTCCCCACCACAAGTTCAAGGCCCAGATCGTAGCTTTGACCAAGGAAGAAGGGGGCCGTCACTCGCCGTTCTTCTCGGGATATCGTCCCCAGTTCTACTTCCGAACCACCGACATCACCGGTACGGTGACGTTGCCCGAGGACAGACAGATGGTTATGCCCGGAGACAACTGCGAGGTTCAGGTGGAGCTCATCCACACCATCGCCGTCGAGACGGGCTTGAGATTCGCCATCCGTGAAGGCGGGCGTACCGTTGCTGCCGGCGCGGTTACCGAGATCATCGAGTAGCGCACTTGGTCTCGACCAGAGACACTTGAGCTTTGCGATACGCGGGAGAGGCCTTGCGGTTTTCGGTGTGCGCTTTGAGCTACAAGAAATGAGATGTGAGACTGTCTGGAGGAAGAATGGCTAAAGAGAGGATTCGAGTTCGCCTGCGGGGATTTGATATCGAGCTGATTGATCAAAGTGCAAAAGCTATCGTGCAAACGGTGCTGAAGGCCGGAAGCAAGGTTTCCGGCCCGATCCCTCTGCCAACCCGGATCAACAAGTACACCGTTCTTCGCTCGCCCCACGTGAACAAGAAGTCCCGGGAGCAGTTTGAGATGCGAACCCATAAGCGACTGATCGACATCATAGAACCGACTTCGGCGGTGATGGATGCGCTGATGAAGCTGGAACTGCCCGCCGGCGTGGATGTTGAAATCAAACAGTGAGGAAAATCATGCTGGGTTTGATTGGGAAGAAAGTAGGAATGACGCAGGTTTTCGACGAACAGGGCACGCAGACCCCGGTTACCGTGATAGAGATCGAGCCCAATGTCGTGATCGGAGAGCGCACACTGGAGAAACACGGCTACTCGGCTGTTGTTTTAGGATACGGCGTGCGGAAAAAAAATCGAACCCGCAAACCCTACGCGGGACAGTTTCCCGAAGGTATCGATCCAAGCCGGGTTCTGACCGAAGTGAAAGACTTCGAAGGGCAGTACCAGGTAGGCGAGAAGATCGGCCTGGAAACTTTTGAGGGGGTACGCTTCGTGGACGTGCGGGGCGTTTCCAAGGGCAAAGGTTACCAGGGCGTCATGAAAAGGCACGGTTTCAGCGGAGGTCCTCGGACCCACGGTTCCCTCGTGCACCGGGAGCTCGGATCCACAGGTTTGGCCAGTGGAAAGATGTTCAAGGGCTCGAAGATGCCGGGGCGGATGGGATCGGAGCGCAAGACCGTGCAAAACCTGCGGGTTGTCAAAGTTGATCCTCAAGCCGGATTGCTGCTGGTAAAGGGAGCGGTACCCGGACCAAGAGGTGCGACGCTGTTCGTGGCAAAAGCGAAGAAGAAGTAGAGGACACCATGGTTGTGAAGGTTTATGGCATCGATGGATCTGAACAAAGGGACATCGATCTTGCCGACGAAGTATTCAACAGATCCGTCAGTACGGGATCGATCTATCATGCCATCCGCAACGAGCTGGCCAATCTGAGAGTGGGTACAGCGTCCACCAAGACCCGAAGCGAGGTTCGCGGCAGCGGAGCCAAACCGTGGCGCCAGAAAGGAACGGGCCGGGCCAGGGCGGGAACCAGACAGTCACCCGTTTGGGTAGGTGGTGGCGTTGTCTTTGGCCCCAAGCCCCGGGACTATAGTTACAAGATCCCGAAAAAACTCAAACGGCTCGCCTTTAAATCGATCTTCAGCCAGAAGACCCAGGAAGAGCGTCTGATGGTAGTGGAGGATTTCACCGTTGAATCGGGAAAGACCCGGGAACTTGTCAAGATCCTCAAAGGACTGACTCCGGAAAATCGCACGGCCATCGTGATTTCCGGTGAAGATTCCATGCTCAAACGCGCGGGTCGCAATGTTCCGGGCTTGAGCATCCTGTCGTACAACAGGCTTCGGGCGCACGACCTGTTCTATGCCGGCAGAGTGATCGTTTTCGAGAAAGCCGCTGAGGAGCTGGGTCGGATGTATGGTGAGCCTTCTTCCAAGAGAAGAGCGGGCAAACCTCCAGCTGTTACAAAAGTTCTGGGTGGTGCCAAACCGGTGACTTTGGAAAAGCCGAAGGCGGCCGGTGCCGGCTCCAAGCCGGCAGCCAAGCCCAAGTTGACGACAGACAAACCCAAGGCGGCCGCTAAACCAAAGACAGAGGCTGCGGCCAAGGCGCCGACAGCCAAAGCGCCGTCCAAGTCGGTCAAGACGGCCACTGCCGGCTCCAAACCGGCAGCCAAATCCAAGACGGCCACTGCCGGCTCCAAGGCGGCAGCCAAAAAGTCGACCGCGGCCAAGACAGGGGAAAAACCCAAGGCTACGGCTCAAGCCAAGGCGGCCACTGCCGGCTCCAAGGCGGCAGCCAAAAAGCCAGCGGCTAAAAAGCCGGATAGCCGTTCTACGCCTTCTGCGCCTGCCTCACCGCAAAAGCCGGCTGCGCCTAAGAAGGACGCACCCGAGGCGGGAGCACCCAAGGCGGCTCCTGGCGGCTCCAAGCCGGCAGCGAAGAAGTCCGGCACCGGTAAAACGAGCAAAGAGGACGCATAATGGACCCGGCAAAGATCATCATTGAACCTATTGTGACTGAGAAATCGAATCAGATGCGGGACAGCGGAAAGTACGCCTTCAAAGTAGACAGTCGGGCCAACAAGATCCAGATCATGCAGGCCGTTCGCGAGCTGTTCAACGTACACCCGGTCTCCTGCCACATCATGCGCGTAAAGAGAAAGCCAAAACGCGTCCGCTATCAGCTCGGATACACAGCGGAGTGGAAGAAGGCCATCGTAACCTTGCGCGCTGGTGAAGCCATTCAGGTGTTTGAAGGGGTATAAGACATGGCAATCAAGAATTACAAGCCGATCACGGCGGGAATGCGCTACAAGACCGGGCTGACCTTTGAAGAGCTGACCACGGATCGACCGCACAAGAAGCTTGCCAAGGGCAAGTCGTCCCGCGCGGGTCGCGGGGGAGGCGGGCGTATCAGTGTTCGGCGAAAGGGCGGGGGCCATAAGCGCAAATACCGGACGATCGATTTCAAGCGGGACAAGAGAGGTGTTCCCGGCACGGTGGCGACGATCGAGTATGATCCGAACCGCAGCGCCTTCATTGCACTTATCAACTACCAAGATGGGGACAAACGTTACATCCTGGCTCCGGCGGGATTGCAGGCGGGTGCTCAAATCGTGAGCAGTCCGGATGCACCCCTTGAGCCGGGAAACGCTCTTCCCCTGGAGAATATCCCCTTGGGCATGGTGGTTCACAACATCGAGCTCACCCCCGGGAGAGGCGGACAAATCGTGCGTGCTGCCGGGGCCGGAGCCACGCTGATGGCCAAAGAGGGAGACTACGCCACTCTCAAGCTGCCCTCCGGGGAGATGCGGATGGTGCTGGTTCGCAGTTACGCCACCCTCGGTGAGGTGGGAAACCAGGATCACATGAACGTCTCCCTGGGCAAAGCGGGCCGCAATCGCTGGCTCGGCAAGCGGCCCAAGGTTCGGGGAGTGGCCATGAATCCCCACGACCATCCTCACGGCGGAGGAGAGGGCAAGAGCTCCGGTGGACGACATCCGGTTACACCTTGGGGTGTTCCGACCAAGGGTTACAAAACCCGCAAGAAGAGGAAATCTTCGGGCCGATTGATCGTGAAGAAAAGGAAATAGGAGTCATTCGTGTCGAGGTCAGTAAAGAAAGGTCCGTTTATCGCCAAAAGCCTGTACAAGAAGGTTCTGGAGATGAACAAGAGCGGCGAGAAAAAGATGATCAAGACCTATTCTCGCTGTTCAACAATTTTCCCGGAGATGGTGGGATACACAATTTCGGTGTACAACGGAAAAACCTGGATCCCCGTTTACATCACCGAGAACCTGGTCGGGCACAAGCTCGGGGAGTTCGCCCCGACCCGTCTGTTCCGTGGGCACAGTGGATCAGACAAGAAGGCAGCCAAGAGGTAGAAAGATGGAGATCAAGAAAGGCTACACAGCCCATGCCCGCTACGTGAGGATGTCCCCCTACAAGGTCAGGCGGATCGCCGACAAAGTGCGGAAAAAACCCTACGGGGATGCCATTGCCCTCCTTGAAAACTTACCGCACAAAGGGGCACGCCTGTTGAGGAAGGTTATCCAGTCGGCTGCAGCAAATGCTCTGTACACGAACAAGAACCTCGACGAGGAACTGCTTTACATTCGCGATCTCCAGGTCAACGAAGGGGTGCGGATGAAGAGAGTTTGGCCTCGGGCACGGGGAAGGGCGGACAGACTGATAAAGAGAACCTGCCACATCTCGGTGGCACTGGATGAAATTGCGGGGCGAGGAGAATAACGTGGGACAGAAGGTAAATCCGTACGGTCTGCGGCTGGGTATCAACAAAACCTGGAAGTCCAAGTGGTACGTGGATCCCAGAGATTATGCCAGCACGCTGCACGAAGATCTGCGTCTCAGGCGCACGATTGACAAATCTCCGGAAACGCAAGGGGCGGATATAGCCGATGTGGAGATCATCCGACATCCGCAGCGTATAACCATCATCATTCATACAGGGCGACCCGGAGTGATCATCGGCGCCAAGGGTGCGAATATCGAGAAGCTTGGGAAGCGGCTCCAGAAACTGGTGGGCAAGAAGATACAGATCAAGATCAAGGAGATCTCCCGACCCGAAACAGATGCCAAGCTGATCGCCGAAAATGTGTCCCGGCAGCTGCGCTCCCGGGCTTCCTTCCGCCGGGCCATGAAGATGGCCGTGGTGAACGCCATGAAGGCGGGGGTTCAGGGAGCCAAGATCAAGGTCGCGGGACGATTGGGGGGCTCGGAGATGGCCCGGAGGGAAGAGTACAAAGAAGGCCGGATTCCGTTGCACACCTTTCGCGCTGACATAGACTACGGTTTTGCCGAAGCGATCACGACCTTCGGTTCGATCGGTGTGAAGGTCTGGATCTACAAGGGTGAGATCTTCGGCGGCGAAACCCAGGAAGACGCCGGACTGTTGCTGAAGAAGCAGCGCGGGGGTAGGAGTAGATCAGGTTATGCTCAGTCCTAAAAGAACCAAGTATCGCAAGAAACAGAGAGGCCGGATGCAAGGTCTGGCGACCCGGGGGAATACCATCGCCTTCGGCGAATATGGCCTGGTCGCGTTGCAGAAGCATTGGATCACCAATCGACAGATAGAGGCGGCGCGTATCGCCATGACCCGTCATATCAAGAGGGGTGGGAAAGTCTGGATTCGGATATTTCCCGACATTCCTTTTACCAAAAAACCGGCGGAAACGCGAATGGGAAAGGGAAAAGGTACTCCCGAATACTGGGTCGCGGCTGTAAAGCCCGGCACCGTCATGTTCGAGATTGGCGGGGTGGAACGAGATCTGGCGGAATCCGCCATTCGGTTGGCCGGCAGCAAGCTTCCCATCCAAACCAAATTCAAAGCCAGGCGTGATCTGGAGTAGGGATATGAAGGATTCATTCAACGATCTGACCTTTCAAGAGCTGCTGACCAAACGGGAAGAGTTGAACAAGCAGTACCGGGATCTCCGTTTCGACCTGGTTCTCAGACACGTGGACAATCCACTTCAGAAACGAACCCTGCGGAGAAAGATTGCCCGCATCAATACGATCATTCACGAATACGAGACAGGAATCAGGCAGACCTAGTGCCAGGAGCTGAAAGAAGTGGAAACGCAAACAAAGACGAACAAGAGAAACAGAAAAACACTGGTCGGGACGGTTGTGAGCAACAAGATGGAGAAAACAATTGTAATTCGGATCGAACGCAGAAAGCTCCATCCTCTGTACAAGAAGTATATCACCCGCACGAAAAAGATAAAGGCCCACGACGAGGGCAACCTCTGCCAAATCGGTGATCTCGTGAAGGTTATTGAATCCAGACCGCTGAGTAAAGACAAACGCTGGAGTCTCTTGGAGGTCCTGGAAAAGGCAAAATAGGGTCACATGAACGGAGCAGACTATGATTCAAATGAGAAGCTACTTGAACGTTGCCGACAACAGTGGAGCGAAACGCGTGCAGTGCATAAAGGTGCTGGGTGGAACACGCAGAAAAAACGCCGGGATAGGTGATATTGTCGTGGTCGCCGTGAAGGACGCATTGCCGAATGCTGTGATCAAGAAGGGAACCGTGGAACGGGCGGTTATCGTGAGAACGAAGAAAGAGTACAAGAGACCTGACGGAACGTACATCCGCTTTGACGATAATGCCTGTGTGATTATTGACCCGAGCAGCAACCCGAAGGGCAAACGAATTTTCGGACCCGTTGCCAGGGAGCTGCGGGACAAGGATTTCATGAAGATCGTTTCTTTGGCGCCGGAAGTGATCTAGGAGTACAGTAAAAGTGGCGAGCACGAAAACGGTAAAATACAAAATCAAAAAAAACGACCAGGTGCAGATCATGGCCGGAAAGGATCGTGGGAAGTCGGGCCGGGTGTTGCGCGTGGATCGCGAACAAGGCAGGGTTGTGGTCGAGGGGCTGAACATGGTCAAGAAGGCGATCCGGCCGCGCGGCCAGAATCAGAAGGGAGGCATCACCTCCGTGGAAGCCGCCCTTGCCATCTCGAATGTTCAAATCGTCTGCAAGAAGTGCGGACCCACCCGGATCGGGCTGCGCATGGAGAAAGAGCAGAAGGTTCGATTCTGCAAGAAATGCGGAGGCGAGCTGTAATGGCCACGGCAGTGAAACAAAAACAACCCAGACTGAAGACCCTGTATCACGAAAAGGTCGTCAAGGCGCTGAAGGACGAGTTCGGGTACAAGTCCGTAATGCAGGTACCCCGGATGGAGAAGATCGTTGTAAGCATGGGCGTCGGAGAGGCATCCCAGAACAAGAAACTGTTGGATTCGGCTCTCCAGGAGCTCACCCAGATTACCGGGCGCAAAGCTGTAAAAACAGTTGCCCGAAAGTCGATCGCGGGGTTCAAGATCCGCAAGGGTATGGAGATCGGTGCCATGGTGACCCTTCGGGGGGATTACATGTACGAGTTTTTTGACAGGCTCGTGAACATCGCGATTCCGAGAATCAAGGATTTCCGCGGCACGAATCCCAATGCCTTCGACGGGCATGGGAACTATTCCCTCGGTGTAACGGAACAGATCATTTTCCCTGAGATCGACTACGATAAAATCGAGCGGGTGGCCGGACTCAATATTGCAGTAGTAACCACGGCACAGACGGACCGGGAAGCCGGAAGTCTGCTGGCCCGCCTGGGAATGCCGTTCAGGAAGTAGAGGAGAGCAACTTATGGCCCGAAAATCACTCATCAACAAGGCGCAGAGAAAACCGAAGTATAGCACGCGCAAGGTGAATCGTTGCCGGATTTGCGGTCGTCCTAGAGGGTACATGCGCAAGTTCCAGATGTGCCGTATTTGTTTCCGAAATCTTGCCAGTGAGGGCAAGATTCCAGGTGTAACAAAGTCTAGTTGGTAGGGAGAGTGAGTAATGAGTGTTTCCGATCCTATTGCGGATATGTTGACGAAGATACGCAACGCCAGCCTGGCGAAGTTCGAGAAAGTGGATATTCCCTCCTCGAAATTGAAGGTGGAAATAGTGAAGATCCTCAAGAACGAGGGTTTCATCAAGACCTTCAAGAAAATCAGCCAGGATAGCAAGAATCAGATCAGGATTTTTCTCAAATACGATGAGGGCAACAACCCGATACTCCACGGATTGGAGCGCTTGTCGACCCCGGGACGCAGAATGTACAAGGGATACAAGAGCATGCCCCGTGTGTACAACGGCTATGGAACCCTCATCGTGACAACCTCTAAAGGGGTTATCACCGGCAGGAAAGCATCGGAGCAGCAGGTCGGCGGGGAACTGATCTGCAGTGTCTGGTGAGCAAGGAAGAGAGTATGTCACGAATCGGAAGGATGCCAATCGAGATTCCGGATGGAGTCACTCTTACGGTAGAGGACAACAGGATCGTCGCAAAAGGCGCTAAGGGCGAACTCTCCCAGGATTATCATGGATCCGTCGTCACGATCAATCTGGAAGACAAGATCTGTACCGTGGAGCGCAAGAACGAGACCAAACAGGCCAAGAGCATGCACGGCTTGTACCGGAAGCTCATCCACAATATGGTGGTGGGGGTCTCTCAAGGCTTCTCGAAAGTGCTTTTGGTGAACGGTGTCGGCTACCGTGCCGAACTGCGGGATGATGCGCTTGTGCTCAATCTGGGCTACTCGAATCCAATCGAGTACCCCATTCCCGATGGTATTACCATCACCGTGGAAGGGAACAACCGTATCGTGGTCAGCGGCGCAGACAGGCAACATGTCGGACAGGTTTCCGCCGAAATCCGCGGGTTTAGACCCCCTGAGCCGTACAAGGGCAAGGGAATTCGCTACGAAAATGAATACGTCCGCAGGAAGATAGGAAAGACGGGTATCAAATAAGGCGAGAGCAGGAAGAACTATGGACAGATTGGAGCAGAAGAAGCTACGCCGGTCGCGACGAAAGAAGCACGTACGTAAGCTCGTAACCGGTAAGGCCGACCGGCCGAGAATGACGGTTTACAAGAGTGGTCACTACCTGTACGTCCAGGTGATCGACGACCACAATGCACACACCCTGGCATCTGCCTCGAACCTCGAGAAGGATCTGCGAAAGGTCAAAAGCAACGTTGCCGGAGCACTGCAGCTGGGTCAGATTGTAGCGGGACGTTTGAAGGAGAAGAAGATAGACAGGGTCGTCTTCGACAGAAACGGCTACGCATATCACGGCATCGTGAAATCCATTGCCGAGGGTGCCCGCAAGGCGGGTATTCAGTTCTAGGAGTATTAGATTTGGAACAGGAAAAGGAATACGTTGAAAAGCTCGTTCGGTTGAACCGGATAGCCAAGGTCGTCAAGGGAGGCCGCAGGTTTTCATTCTCCGCCATTTCGGTCGTCGGTGACAGAAACGGGCAGGTCGGCTACGGCTTTGGAAAGGCGAATTACGTCTCCGATGCGATTCGCAAGAGCCTGGATCGGGCCAAGAACAACATGATCAGAGTCCCGATGAAGCGAATGACCATACCGCATCAGATCGTCGGCAAGTTCAAGGGCGCCAAGGTCGTATTGAAACCGGCATCGCCGGGTACCGGGATTATCGCCGGCGGTCCTGTTCGAGCGGTCATGGAAGCGGCGGGGATCAAGGATATTTTGAGCAAATCCCTCGGATCGGCGAACTCGATGAATATCGTAAAGGCGGTATTCGAGGGATTCGATCGACTGATGGATGCCAAAGTTGCGGCAGCCAATCGGGGAAAAACCCTGAGCGAGTTTTGGGGTTGACGATGAAGCAGATACGAATACGACTGGTAAGGAGTCCGATCGGTCAGAAGCCGCAGACGCGAAAGACCGTGAAGGCTCTGGGACTGAAGAAGATGAGTTCCTCGGTTGTGCATGATGCGACACCGCCGATCCTGGGGATGGTTCGCGCTGTCTCCCATCTTGTTGAAGTGGAGGAGCTTGCTTCCTCCCGATCGTCCAAGTAAAGGAAGCCGATTATGAATATAGAGAAGCCAAAGGGAGCCACGACCCCCCCCAAAGTGCTGGGTCGCGGAACCGGGACGGGCAAGGGTTGTACCGCAGGCAAGGGCACGAAGGGTCAGAACTCCCGAGCCGGCGGCGGAACCAGGCTCGGTTTTGAAGGCGGTCAGATGCCTCTGTTTCGCCGGGTCGCCAGAAGGGGTTTTTCCAATTATCCTTTTAAAAAGAAGTATTTGACGCTCAAGGTGGAGGCGTTGGGCGGCTTCAAAGAGGGGGATACGGTAAACCGGGAAACATTGGTGGCTGCGGGGCTGATTCCAGCTCGGGCCAAAGGTAAGACGATTCCTATAAAGATCCTGGCAGGCGGTACCGTCTCAAAGAAACTGACGATAGCTGTCGACAAGGTAACCTCCGGAGCCGCGCAGATGATCGAGGCGGCCGGCGGGACGGTTGTCTCGGCAGACAGAAAAGCATAGGAAAAGAAAAGTAATATGGCGAATCCACTAGTTGATATATTCAGAGTCAAGGATCTGCGGGACCGCATCCTGTTCACCGTATTCATCCTGTTCATCTTCCGTCTGGGCGCGAATATCCCCATTCCCGGGGTGAATCTCACCGCCCTGAAGCTCTATATGACGGCCCAGGAAGCGACGGGCACCTTCGGGATCACAGACTATCTCGATTTCTTCGCGGGAGGGGCGTTCAAGAACTTCTCGATCTTCATGCTCGGCATCATGCCCTACATCTCGACCTCAATCATCATGCAGTTGCTTCTGCTGGTGTTTCCCAAATTGAAGGCGATATCCCAGGAGGAGGGGGGCAGAAAAAAGATCCAGCGATATACACGCTACGGTACGATACTGGTCTGTCTCGTTCAAGGATTTGCAGTCACCTCCTACGTCGACAGAATTCCCGATGCCATAACGTTGAGCCGCAGCGCCTATACCATAATTGCTATACTGACGGTAACCGCAGGGACCATACTCCTGATGTGGATGGGCGAACAGATCACCCAGCGGGGGATCGGCAATGGTATCTCCCTGTTGATCTTTGCCGGGATCGTGACCCGGATTCCCTACGCGATCTATACGATCGTCGAGCAGATCCGCAGACGGGATTTGAATCCGGTTTTCATGATCGTCGTCCTGGTTATGTTCGTCGTGGTGGTCGCCCTGGTTGTATACGAGCAGCAGGGGCAGCGAAAGATCCCCGTCCACTACGCCAAACGGGTGATCGGGCGCAAGATTTATGGGTCCCAGAACTCATACCTGCCCTTCAAGATCAACCCTTCAGGTGTGATTCCCGTTATCTTCGCCTCCTCCATTCTGGTGTTTCCTCTGCAGATCGCCCAAAACCTCGGCTCCCGGGTAGACTGGCTTTCACGTTTCGCCTCCTGGCTTCGGCCGAACGGCGTGCCCTACATCATCGCCTATACCGGTCTGATCATCTTCTTTGCCTATTTTTATACCCAGGTCACGCTGAATCCGATAGAGATTTCCAAGAACATCCGCGAGAACGGCGGCTCGATTCCGGGTATCCGATCGGACAAGATGGAGGAGTACTTCACCAGGATACTCAATCGAATAGTGCTGCCCGGGGCTCTTTTTCTGGCCTTTATTGCGGTGATCCCTACGATCGTTCAAACCTGGTTGAATATTCCCCGCTCTGTAGCCTATTTGATGGGGGGAACCTCGCTTTTGATCATGGTAGGCGTGGATCTGGATACGATGAGTCAAATCGAAGGACAGCTGAGGATGCATCATCACGAGGGGATCGTACGCAAGGGAAAGATCAGATCCCGGTATCTGTAAGGTGAGGATGGGAGGTTTTTATGAAGGTGCGAGTAAGTGTGAAACCGATTTGCGATAAGTGCAAGGTGATCCGCAGAAAAGGCGTTGTGCGCATTATCTGTCAGAATCCCAAGCACAAGCAGCGGCAGAAATAGGAGGAGTACATGGCTCGAATTGCCGGGGTTGATCTCCCCAACAAGCATGTAGATATCGCTCTGATCTATATTTACGGCATCGGTCGTTCATCGGCGTCGTCGATCTGTGCCAGTGCCGGCATCGACGCATCCCGCAGGATCAACGAACTATCGCCTGAGGAGATCAATGTTTTAAGGAAGATTATTGAAAACGACTACAAGGTGGAAGGCCGTCTACGCACGGAAGTCTCCTTGAATATCAAGCGCCTGATGGACATCGGCTCCTACCGGGGCTTGCGGCACAGAAAGGGGCTGCCGGTCCGGGGCCAAAGAACCCGCACCAATGCCCGAACCCGAAAAGGCAAGCGCAAGACCGTTGCCGGCAAGAGAAGAGCAAAATAAGAGGAAGTGAGAAGTGGCAAAGAGCAAAACCAAGAGAGATAAGAAAAAGAGCGTTGCCGAAGGCAACGTGTATATCCAGGCGACCTTCAATAATACGATCATCACCATCACCGACAGGATGGGTAACGCCCTGTCCTGGGCATCGGCGGGGAGTCTGGGTTTCAAAGGAGCGAAGAAATCGACGCCTTATGCAGCCCAAATGACGGCAGAGGCGGCGGTTACCCGGGCGAAAGAGTATGGTTTGAGCGAAGTGCACGTGTACGTCAAAGGTCCCGGTGTGGGGGGCGAGTCGGCCATTCGGTCATTGGGGGTGTTGGGATTGCGGGTACGTTCGATTCAGGACGTCACTCCTATCCCCCACAACGGCTGTCGGCCGCAGAAGAAGCGGCGCGTGTAGGAGAAGGGGGGAAAGCATGGGACGTTATACCGGTCCTCAGTGTCGGCTGTGTAGAGCCGAGGAGACAAAACTCTTTCTCAAGGGAGAGAGGTGCAAGACCGACAAGTGCCCGATCAACAAGCGCAGAGGGAAGCCCGGTCGCAATCTCAGAGCACGGACCAAGAAGCTCTCCGATTACGGTATCCAGCTTCGGGAGAAGCAGAAGGTGAAGAGAATGTACGGAATGATGGAGAAACAATTTCGTCTGTTCTTCACAAAGGCAGCTCAGCAGAAGGGGATCACAGGGGAAACCCTGGTCACCATGTTGGAACGTCGTCTCGACAACATGGTTTACCGAATGCATTTTGCCAGCTCGAGAAAGCAGGGCAGGCAGCTGGTTTCCCATGGTCACGTGCGCGTGAACGGCCGTCGTGTAACGATACCCTCCTATCTGGTCAGAGAGGGAGATGAGATCGAGGTCCAGGAAAAGAGTAAAAAGCTCACCGCGATCAAAGATAGCTTGAAAGAGTATTCCCGCTCGGGCGTCGTGCCCTGGTTGGAGGTGGATCCGGACAAAGTCTGGGGGAAGGTTAATGCCATACCCAGGCGCGCCGACCTCCCCGATCTGGCGGAAGTACAAGAACAGCTGATCGTCGAGCTGTACTCCAAGTAAGGGCAACCACATCTCGATATCGGTCCACCATAAAAGGAGTAGGGATGGCAAGAAAGAATCTTTTAAAAGGATTCAAGAGACCCAAGGGAATAACCTTCGAACATGCGGAGAGCGATGCGAACTACGGAAAGTTTGTAGCCTATCCTTTTGAGAGGGGTTACGGAGTGACGATGGGAAACACGCTTCGTCGCATCCTGTTGTCCTCTATCCAGGGATATGCGATCAGCGCGATTCGTATCACCAGCTACGGTGATGATGGGACTCCCAAGGTGATTACCAGCGAATACGAAGCAATACCGGAGGTGGCGGAAGACACGCCGGATATTATCAATAACCTGAAAGCCGTTAAAATTAATCTGTCCGGGGGAGAAGAGGAAAAAGTAGTTGTAGTCGAAGCCAAGGGCCCGGGGAAGATCACGGCCAAGGATATTCAGGTAGACGACACGCTCGAGGTGATCAATAAAGATCTGCTCATCTGTACCCTGATGCAGAAGGCCAACTTGGAGCTGGAAATCCAGATCGATCTGGGCAGGGGGTACGTACCTTCGGAGAGGAGCGAGAAGTACGTCGAGATCATCGGTACGATTCCCATCGATGCGGTGTTTTCCCCGGTGACGAAGGTGAAGTATCTGGTCGAGAATACGCGGGTGGGACAGCGCACCGACTACGATAAACTCGTTCTGGAGATCTGGACCGATGGCACGATAGCCCCGGAGGATGCCCTAGCGGAGGCGGCGAAGATAGCCAAAGATCATCTTTCGATATTTATCAATTTTGACGAAGAAGCGGCGGAAGAAGAAGGAGAAATCGACGAGGAAGAGGCGCGAATCCGAGCAGTTCTCGATACCCCGGTCGAAGAACTCGAGCTCTCGGTTCGCTCGAGCAACTGTCTTCGGAATGCGAACATCAAGACCATCGGCGATTTGACCCGCAGAACCGAAGATGAGATCGCCAAGACTCGCAATTTCGGAAAGAAATCCCTCCAAGAGATCAAAGAGAAGCTTCGGGACAGAAACCTCTCTCTGGGTATGAAAGACTACAGCGCGTTGAAGAAAGCGTTGGCCTTGAGCATGGAAGAGGAAATTACGCTAGAGGAACAGACCGATGAAGCATAGGATTGGTTATAATCGCCTCGGACGAAATGTCAGCCATAGAAAAGCGCTGTACAGAAGCATGGCAACGGCGCTGTTCCGGTATGAGCGCATAAAGACGACCAAACCGAAAGCTCGGGAGATCCGGCGCGTTGCCGAGAGGCTGATCACCAGAGCTCGCCATGACAACGTTCACAACCGCCGGATCGTGGCCAGGATGATCCAGGACAAAGCTGTCTTGGCCAAACTGTTTACGGATATCGCCCCCCGTTTTTCGGAACGGCCCGGGGGGTATACCCGGATCCTCAAACTGGGTAAGCGCTACGGCGATGCATCGGAGATGGTGTTTCTGGAACTGGTCGAGCGTAAAGAGGCCGTGAAAAAGAAGAAGAAAAAACCTGCGGAAAAGCAGGAGAGTCAACAAACCTGACAGTGGGGCTAAGAGCTTGAGAGAGGGGGATTCCTGGTTCGATAGACGGGTATCTCCCTCTTTTTTGCTTCTCACGGGTTTGCTCCTGGCCCCGGCTCTTATCCTCCAGAAGAATCTCGCTGTCAAGGCTGTCCAGACCGGTCTTTTCCTCGGTCTTGCCGTGCTGTCTGTTTCTGCAGGCAGGCGGCGCCTAATAATCGGCAGCTGTATCTTCATCGTGACCACGATCGCCGTGAACCTGTTCTCTCCCGTCGGCCGGGTGATTCTGACGATCGGACCGCTGCGGGTCACTCTGGGAGCTCTGTACCTGGGGATATCCAAGGCTACGACCTTGGCGAGTCTGCTCTACGTGTCCCGTATCTGCGTTCGCCCTTCGGTGCGGTTGCCGGGGGCGTTGGGACGATACGTTTCCGAAACCTTTGCTTATCTGGGCAAGCTGCTGGCCGGAGGCGAACGGGTATCCCGGCACAATTTGGTACAGAGTCTAGATGAGCTGTTCGAAAACATCTTCAACAGCCCCGGCGACCAGCCCGCGGGCCTGCCGACGGCGGGAAACACCGTGAGCGGTGTGCTCGCCCTGGCAACGCTTCTGATCGTTAACTGGGGTGTTCTGTTTTTCCCTGTTTCAACCCTATTGGTAGAAGGGTGAGCGCCGATATTATAATGACAGCCTTTTTTTGCAGTTTTTGGGCTGTTGGAACTCATCGCAATCTTCCTGATATGTGGGATCTAAGGTTGTGATCTGTTATACTGGAATAGGACTCTTTACAGATAAACCGTAGGAGATAACCCTCGTTTCATGCGGCAGAGATTGAAAATATCGTTAAGTCTCCTCATCTCGCTGCTCTTGTGCGGCGGATTCGCCGTATTCTCCTTTGCTCGCCTGTTCAGTGTGGTGGAAACCACCTTTTTTCACCCCCGGATCGTTGAAGAGAGGGAATCCCAACTCGTCAAGCTTTCCGAACGAGTCACCCGCTACCACCGGGACAGTATCGCACGCTTTCAGCCGGTGGCGGAAAAGCCTTTTGTACTGGCCGCGTTTCAGGAGAGCAATCAGCAAGCCCAACAGGATATCTTCGACCGGCAGAACTACTTCGGCAAGTTGCTCGATGACCTGCCCAATATTCAACTTGTCCGTTTCCTCGGCTCCGAAGGCAAGAAGATCCACTTCAGCACCGCGAGTTCGGATATAGAGAGCCAGGACAGGCAGCGGAGGAAGTACCTGGATTACGATAGAACCGGGGAGAGCCTCGATGCCCGGCTGCTGATCACCCCCGCCGGTGAAGCGCCCCGGATGATCATCGATGGGGCCGACCAGCGCTTCGTATATTCCTTTCCGGTCGTTGACGGGGGGAACTATCGGGGAGTGGTCCTGTTTTACGTGTCCAAGAGGGATCTTCTCGAATATCTGCTGCGTTATCCCGAGCTGGACGTCGGGGAGCTCACTCTCCTGGGGCAGAGAGGGATCGTCTTCAACATCCGGCCCGCGGACCTTGTTTCCATTCAAGACGATTTGATCCGGATATGGGAGCAGGTCGAATCCCCGGGAAAAGTCTATTCGAATCCTGTTGCCCTCGAAGCACTCTCCGAGGCCGAAAGGCAGCCCGATAGCCCGCGGGAGAACTACAATGTACTGAGCATAAGCACCGATGGCTTCGGTATCTTGAGCCTCCTGATTCCCTATTCGGTCTTCGAGCTGCAACCAGTCATGCGGGTCGTGATCCTGGCGGCGATATTCATGACCGTTTTTCTGGTCGTTTATCTCCTTCTGAACCTCCGCCAGGATCCCGTTTTGGTGCTTTCACAGCGTATCAAGCGCCTTCAGCTCGACATCCTCCGGGAGTTCATAGAGGGCAAGGAACGAGTCGAATGGAAGCAGTGGCAGAAAAAACTGGAGGATAACCGAGGAGAGCTCAAATCGAGAATCAAGCGGGGGATCGGCCGTATTCCCTCCCAGAAGGAGGCGGAACTCGACGGGATGATCGACAGGAGCTGGGATGAGATCATTTCGATCATTGAAGCACGAGTCGGTGGGCCGCAACCGGAAGCGCCCGACATTCGTCACATTGAGGAGCTTCTCCAGCGAGCACTGGAGGGTGCCCAGCTGACTGTCCAGGCGCCGGTTTCAGCGCCTCCCAAGGCACCGGCCAGAAAAACCGGGATAGTAGTAGAGGAGATCGGCGTCGATGAAGTCGTCGAGCCTGGTGAGGTAATTCCTACGGAAGAGGCGGAGGAGCTGGAGGAAGCTGAGCAGCTGGAGGAGATTGAAGCCGCTGAAGAAGCCGAGGAGCTGGCAGAAGTTGAGGAGGTAGCTGAAGCCGAGGCCGAGGAGGCGGAGGAGCTGGAAGAGGTTGAAGCCGCTGAGGAAGCCGAGGGGCTGGAGGAGGTAGCTGAAGCCGAAGCCGTCGAGGAAGCCGAGGAGCTGGCAGAAGTTGAGGAGGTAGCTGAAGCCGAGGCCGAGGAGGCGGAGGAGCTGGAAGAGGTTGAAGCCGAAGCCGTCGAGGAAGCCGAGGAGCTGGCAGAGGCTCAGGCTGCTGCGGAGAAGGAAGAACCTGTTTTCCTGGAGGGGGAAGAGCAGGAAATCGTCGAAGAACTGGAAGGTGTGAAGGAAATCGTTCCCCTTCCTCCCCTGCCGCAGGAACAGCTCGAGGAGCTTCCTACCGCAGAGGCGGAACAGCAAGAGGTATCCCCGCCGCCCGTACAAACCGCAGCCGAGCAGCCGGAAGCTATCGCGGTGGAAGCGGCTCCCGGCCCCGAGGAACACGTTGAAGAGCTCGAAGTAGCCGAGGACGAGGCTGTTCCCATTGAATCTATCTTGAGTGCAGGGGAAGACCTGGTCATGGAAACCATGCCCGGTCAGGAGCAAGCAAAGCAGCTGAGCCCGGAGGAGATCGAGAAGATCCAGCAATCCGACGAGAAACAGCAATTGGAGGATCTGCTGGCTGCGAACATCATCCGAACCTACTCTCTGGAAGCCATCGAAGCCATCATCATGGAACAGAGATCCAGTGTCGTGATGGAGGATGGCGTCTATCGCATCAAAGACGAGATCGTTTCGGGAGCGGAAGGCAAACCCCGCCGCCGCGGCTTGATGGCCCTGGCCGAGGCCTCTCGGGCGGAGCCGGCCAAGGCAGCCGGCAGTTTGGAATCCGGTATAGGAGCGTTGCTCGGAGATGAGTCAATTCTGGATCTGGAGACCGAAATCGGCCAGATTCGAGAGCGAAGCACGGAAATAGACTATGCGGCCTTGAGAAAAACGAAGAGCATTCACTTCTTCGAAGATGGATTGGACTATGACGAATACCTGAACGGTTTTCGGGCAGGAAAAACCGAGACCGACAGATTGCGTTCCCTGGTGGAGCTTTCGGGGAAGCTCAAAGCGGTAAATGCCGCGATTTTCAGCAAGGATAACGGGAAATACGCCCTGGTATTGAAAATCGGACTCAACGATCCGGGCTTCGAAGTCTTTTTCACTCCGGGAGAGCCTTTTATCGAAATGTTTGTCAAACCGCGCCATACGGTCTACATAGGAGACAACATCGAAAAAATCAAAGCCCTGGCAAAAAAACTGCATCCGGAGGACCTGAAGTACATGCAGGCGGCGTTTATCTTTCCCGCCGTGTTTCATGGTAACGAATCCTTCCTCCTCCTTGGCCTTCCCGTACTGTGGGATTTGGATATCGAGGACATAATCACCAGACTGGATATCTACTAAGCCCTAAAGGCGCCGCCACGGCTCTCATGAGGGTTCTGAAGTGATAAATTCTTGACAAACCACCGACTATAAAGGTACATTATGCGAAAGAAATCGCAAGCATTGCGATATGGGTTGACAACAGAGATGGAGGAATATTATGCGAATAGCGTTGTTCGTAATTATTCCTCTCGTCGGTTTGATTCTAGGTTGGGTTATCCGGTGGCTGTATGCCAGATTTCAACTGTCTTCATCGGAGCAAAAAGCAGACAGAGTCATTCAGGAAGCACAAAAAGAAGCTGAGGCGAAGAAACGCGAAGCTTTACTGGAAGCCAAAGACAAGATAATCAGGGAAAGAAATCAGCTTGAGCGGGAAACGAGAGAGAGAAGAGTTGAACTGCAGCGCCTGGAAAGGCGCCTCGTGCAGAAGGAAGAAAACCTAGAAAAGCGGCTTGAAACCGTAGAAAATCAAGAACGATCGATAGCAAACCGAGAGAGAGGATTACAGGATAGAGAAAAGGAGCTCGATCGCGAACAGGAAAAGTGGACGAAGGAGCTGGAGCGGATCTCCGGCTTGACCGCGGCGGAAGCCAAGAAATTACTTATCCAGAGCCTGGAAAATGAAGCCCAGCATGAAGCCCAGGTCAAGATCAATCTGATCGAGCAAGAAGCCCAGATCACGGCGGAGCGAAAAGCCCGAGATATTGTAGTTTCGACAATTCAGCGGATCGCCACCGATGTGAGTTCCGAGGTAACCGTGTCTACGGTCAGCCTGCCGAATGACGAAATGAAGGGAAGAATCATTGGCAGGGAAGGTAGGAACATACGAACCTTGGAGACCCTCACGGGCGTGGATATAATCATCGACGATACTCCTGAAGCCGTAGTGATTTCCTGTTTTGATCCGATTCGCAAAGAGATCGCCAGGGTGTCCCTGGAACGGTTGATTTCCGACGGCCGAATACACCCGGCTCGCATAGAGGAGATCGTCCAGAAAGTAACAAAAGAGGTCAGCCAGACGATCTACGAGGAGGGAGAGAAGGTCCTCTTCGAATTGGGCATTCACAACATGACACCGGAAGGAGTCCGGGCGTTGGGTAGACTGCACTTTCGCACCAGCTACGGGCAGAACGTTCTTGCCCATGCAAAGGAGGTTGCACTTGTTGCAGGTGCCCTGGCTGCGGAGATCGGGGCTGACGTTGAGATTTGCAAGCGTGGTGCCCTGTTGCATGACATCGGTAAAGGTGTGGAAACCGACGGAGACGGCAACCACGCGGAAATCGGAATGGAGCTGGCTCGTAAAATCGGTGAAGACCCGAAGGTGGTGAATGCGATCGGCGCACATCACAACGACGTTGAACCTTCAAGCCTGGAAGCGGTTGTGGTGCAGATAGCCGATGCGATATCGGCCTCCAGACCGGGCGCTCGACGGGAAACCCTGGACAACTACCTCAAGCGCTTGGAAAACCTGGAACGAATCGCTGAAGGATTCCAAGGCGTGGATAAAGCGTACGCAATCCAGGCCGGGAGGGAAGTTCGGATCATGGTGAACAACGACGAGGTCGACGATGACGGAGCCAAGAGTCTGGCGAAAAACATAGCCAAGAAAATAGAATCGGAGATGAAGTATCCCGGCAGAATCAAAGTCACGATCATCCGCGAGACCCGAATCGTTGAGTATGCCCGTTAGCTGAAGTGTACTGATTTTGGGAAGGAAGAGAGAGGAACAATCGACGCAGTCAAGGTCCTCGTAATCGGTGATATCGTCGGTCAACCGGGCTGTCGCGCCGTTTTCGGCAGTCTGCAGAGCCTCCTCAAAGAGACCCGGGCGGATTTCGTCATCGCGAACGGTGAAAACGCCTCTGAGGGGTTGGGAATCACCCCCGAGGCGGCGGAAGGCCTATTCAAGTCGGGAATCGACGTCATCACTTCGGGAAATCATATCTGGCAACGCAGGGAAATCATCCCCTTGCTGGAGCGGGACAACCGCATCCTCAGACCGGAGAACTACCCCACCGGTGTCCCCGGCGGCGGCATCAGCCTGATCACCAAGAAGCAGGTTCCCGTTGCGATCGTAAACCTCCAGGGACGAGTCAACATGTACAGCATCCGCTGTCCATTTAAAGTCGGAGAAATCCTGATTCGTCAGCTCGGAAAGAAGGCCAAGGTCATCGTTGTGGACTTCCATGCCGAGCTTCCGGAGGAGAAGGAGGCCTTAGCCCTGTATCTGGACGGGAAGGTCAGCGCTGTCGTCGGGACCCATACCCACGTGCAAACCGCCGATGAGAAGATACTCCCCGGCGGTACGGCGTACATCACCGACACCGGTATGACCGGACCGGCAGAGGGTGTCATCGGGATGAAGCGAGACATATCGATCAAACGCAGCCTGATGCAGATCCCCTACAAAATGGAGGTGGAAGACTCCGCAGCCGTTGTCATGGGTGTTCTGCTGACAATTGCCGTAGATAGCGGCAAAGCTCTGTCGATAGAGAGGATACGTCGCGACCTGCCGGATCTGAGCGCCTGAAGAGAAAGAATGAAAAAGCTCTCCCTGCTGGATCTGCTCTGCGCTCGGGATTGCCGGTTGACCAGAAAGGATCACTACGCCCGGATCCTCTGCGGTGAGATTTTCGTAGAGGGACAGAGTGTGAAGGACCCGCAGCGGCCGGTAGCGCTCACGGCAGCTGTCGAATACAGGCCCCGAAGGCGATACGTTTCCAGGGGCGGGGAGAAACTGGCCGGTGTTTTGGACCAGTGGGAAATTGCTGTCCGGGGCATGAGCTTCATCGATGCCGGAGCTTCAACCGGAGGATTCACCGATTGTCTGCTCAAACGCGGGGCTTCCCGGGTTATCGCGATCGAAACCGGAATAAATCAGCTGGACTATCGGTTGCGTACGGACCACCGGGTGCATGTCTTGGAAAACACCAACATTATGAGTGTCCAGACCCTCCCCTTTGAACCGGAAGCGGCTGTGGCGGATCTGTCCTTGAGGTCTCTGAGGGCAGCAGCGCTACACATCTTGAACCTCGTATCCGATAAATGGCTGATCGCTCTGGTCAAGCCCCAGTACGAGTGGCATGAGCCCCCTGCGGATTTCGATGGTGTTGTTACCGGCGGATCTGCTTTGCCGGGGATCCTGAAAGCGCTCCTGCAGGATCTGCACGCGGAGGGAGCCTTTGTCTCCAAGATTTCAGCCTCCCGGCTGCCCGGCAAAAAGGGCAACCGGGAGTTTTTCTGTCTGCTGACCGCCCGTAGAGCCGAGGCCGGAGGGGATCTTGAAAGCATGATCGCCCGGGCGGTGGAGGAGGTTTATTGAAAGGAGTCTCTGCCCAGGGGTTTGTCGATCGCGACGCCCTCCGGTCCCAGGTATTTGGAGACCTCCCCTTCTACCAGGATCTGGACGGTTTTAACTGTAGGAAACTCGGTGGCTGTGTAAACCACCTGCTTGAGCTCTGCGATCATTCCCTCTTTTCCTAGAGAGCTAAACCGAAACGCCTCGTTGAAGTCGATGTACGCCGTGGCTCCTTTGATGTACACAGAGGCGATCCTGGTTTGCGGTGATATCAGTGAGATCAATCCTTGGTTGACTTCAGCCGTGGTTGGTCCCTGCAACAGAGCCCCCAGGGTGGCGGTGAGAGGCGCGTCGACATACTCCACTGCCCTGATCACCCCTTTCATGTTGATCTGCCCATTCTCGGTCACGGAGATAAAAAACAGTCGGGATTGACGGGTCCTTGTCGGCGCTTCTTTGCTCTTTTCGGGTATCGTCTCTGCGACAGGTTCCTTCTCAACGGTGATCACGATCTCCTCCGGTTGCGCGCCGGGCGCGGCAGGGGGTGGAGATTTTTCCTGCTCGTCCTCCCGCGGCTGCTCGGATTCCAGTGGAGCGACCACGACTTCGGCGGGCTTCTCCCTGTCGAACAGCCTGGTGAAGCCGGTTTTTTCCAAAACCTCCTGTACCCGTCCCCGGTTGAAGAGAAAGATCACCAGTACCAGGAGAACCAGTGCGATATAGAACAAGCAGCCCAGGGTACGTCTTTTTTTTGCCATACTCCTATCCTGTTCATCGGCAAACCGGGGGTGTGGATTGATTTGACAGTGCTAGAAAAAGCTCTTATAGTTACCTCGAAATGAAGGTCGTCGAAGGGATCATGGTATCGCCGGGAATAGCGATCGGACCGGTCTGTCTGCACGTCCCGGATAGTCTCACCGTTCCTTCCTACGATATCTCTGCGGGCCAGATCCCCTACGAGATCGAGCGTTTCCAGGCCGCCCGGGCAAAAGCGGTGCAGGATATCGAGGTGTTGTTGCACAGGGGAACGCCGGCACTCGGTGAGATGGAGAAGCGGCTGCTCAATTCCCATCTGCTGATGCTGAACGATCCCCAATTCCATGAAGAGGTCACCCTGACTCTGAAAGAACGCAAGAAGAACGTGGAGTTCGTGCTCCGGGAAGTCGAAGAAACGCTTGCGAAAAAACTCGAATCCAGTGAGGACGAATACCTGCGGGAGCGAAGTCTCGACATCCGGGATATCTCCAACCGCCTGCTTTCCCACCTGCTGTATCAAAAGGGCGAATCCCTCATGGAAATCGACAAGGAATGTGTTCTGGTCGCCCATAATCTTCTACCGTCTGACATCATCTCGATGAATAGAGAGAAGATAGTCGGCATCGCAACGGATTTCGGCGGCAAAACATCCCATGTCGCCATCCTGGCCCGAGCCTTTGAGATTCCTGCGGTTCTCGGGCTCTCGGAGGTTACGGCATTTGTCCGTAACGATGAAACGATCATCCTCGATGGCAATCGCGGCTTGGTGATTGTTGATCCGGATGAAGCCACGTTGAAAGACTATATCACCAGCAGGAAAGCCTGGCAGCAGCATGAATTGCAGTTGCTCAACCTGAACGAGCTGCGGGCCGAAACCCGGGACGGGAAGCTCGTGCAGTTGGAATCCAATATCGAGGTCCCCGACGAAATCCATTCGGTCCTTGCTCACGGTGCGGACGGAATCGGCCTGTTCCGTTCCGAGTTTCTCTACATCGTGCCACGGAAGTTCCCCGACGAAGAGGAACAGCTTCAGGCCTACAATCGGATCCTGGAGGGGATGAAGCCCAGAAGCGTGACCATCCGTACCCTGGACCTGGGAGGGGACAAGATCATCCCCGGGGTAATACCGGGGGAAGAGTCGAATCCGATACTGGGTTGGCGCGCGGTCCGCTTCTGCCTGTCCAAGCCGGAGATTTTCAAATCCCAGCTCAGGGCGCTTCTCAGAGCTTCGGTGCACGGGAACCTGAAGATCATGTTCCCGATGATTTCGGGAGTCGAAGAATTGGAGATCACCCTCGGAATCCTGGAAGAAACGAAAGACGAACTCCGTCGGCTCGGGCAGCCTTTCGATGAGTATATCCCTGTCGGAATCATGATCGAGGTTCCTTCCGCGGCCTTTACCTCGGACATTCTGGCCAAGAAGGTGAGTTTTTTCTCCATCGGGACGAACGATCTGATCCAGTACATGATCGCCGTTGATCGGGAAAACGAAAGAATCGCCTATCTGTACGAACCGTTTCATCCAGGGGTTCTTCGCCTCATTAAAATGGTGGTGGACAGCGCCCATAACAACGGCATTCCCGTCGGGATGTGCGGGGAGATGGCCGGAGATCCCTATGCGGCGGTCATACTGCTGGGCTTGGGTCTTGACGAGTACAGCATGAGCGCTATCGGGATTCCGACGATCAAGAGGATCATCCGCTCAGTGACTATTGCCGAGGCTGAAGAGCTGGTAGGAACAATCATGGAGATGAAGTCCTCCCAAGAAGTCAACCAGTACGTACGAACCTGGATGGAGGAACGCTTTGATTTCATCTCTCGATACTGAACGCAAGCTCTTCCAGGTCGCCATACTAGGCAGAGCGAATGTCGGCAAATCCACGCTGTTCAATCGACTCTTGGGAAAACGAAGAGCAATCACCCATGCAACCCCAGGAGTGACCCGGGATGCGGTGGAGGGGCGGATTCGCATCCAGGATTTGGAGGTAAATTTACTCGACACCGGCGGTTACAGCCGGGAACCGGGGATCATCGAGAAGCGAGTCGCTGATAAAGTGAACAGCATTGCAGGGGAATGTGATTTGATACTCCTTCTAGTAGAGGCGGGAGGACTGAGCGGTGAGGATCTTGATTTTCTGCAGAGGCTGCGGCGTTACGAGGAGAAGCTGATCCTGGTCGTGAACAAGGTTGACGGCGAAAAGCAGGACTTGAACTTGGGAGAGTTCCATTCTCTGGGCTTTCAGCGCCTGATCCCGGTATCCGCCGCTCACGGCAGAAACATCGAAGCGCTGAAGGAGGGTATCTACCAGTCGGCTGTGCGGACCGGCTATACCGGTGCGGATACGCCGGTACCAGGTGTCGAAAAGAGAATCCGGCTGGTCATTTTAGGCAAGCCGAATACCGGTAAATCCACGCTGCTCAACCATTTCCTCCAAACTGAAAAGTCCCTGGTGACGGAAATACCCGGTACGACCCGGGACCCCGTGGAAGGGCTGTTTCGTTACCGCGGGTATGATCTGGAGGTGTTGGATACGGCGGGTATCCGCCGCAAGAATAAGGTCAGGGAAGCGGTGGAGTACTACTCTGTCAATCGCTCCATTAAGAGCATCGAGGAGGCGGATGTAGTGCTCCTGGTGATAGACGCTGTCGAGGGCATCAGTGACCAGGACAAAAAAATCGCCGCCCTGGCTGCTCGTCGAGGCAGGGGGATCATCCTGGTGCTGAACAAGTGGGACAGGTTGGTGGAGGGCAAGAACGGCGCAGAGGCGCAGCGGCAGTGGCGGGAGATGCGGGATCGGACGCGCTTTCTATTTCCCACCCTGGGCTTTGCGCCCGTCTTGCGGATTTCCGCTCTGTCCGGGTGGGGAACCGGCCGGCTGCTGGAAATGGTTCTGATGGTCTTCGGGCAGCTGAACAGCAAAGTCGCCACTCCTAAGCTGAACCAGTTGCTTAAAACGTGGATTGGCGAATATGCTCTTCCGGTCCGCGGGCGCAATGTGAAAATCCGCTACGCTACCCAAACCGGCGTGAACCCGGTTCGTTTTTTATTTTTTGTAAACGACCTGAAAGGCTATCCGAGACGGTACAATCAGTACCTGATCGGCAGAATCCGCAGGGATTTGGGCTTTGACAGGATTCCCCTGTTTATTGACGTAAGAGAGTCGTGATTCGTATTTTGAAATGAGAAGGCGATACACGATCGGAGAGGTCAGTCAGCTCCTGGGGGTCAAGCAGCACGTGCTCCGTTATTGGGAGGAAGAGGTGCCCTTTATTGCTCCCAAGAAGAGCAAATCGGGCCGGAGGGTGTATACGGATCGGGAGCTGCAGCTGCTGCTGCGTCTGAAACACCTGCTGTATGAGAAGCGTTATACAATCGAGGGCGCCCGGGAGAGGATCTGGAAGGAAACGGGTTCTCCCCAGGCCGATCTTACGGCCCGGATTGCGGCCGTGCGGAGCGATCTGCTCTCAGTTTGGGAAAAACTCAAAGGGAAGGAAAAGCGGTGAACGAAGGGAGGGAGGCGAGTCTCGTCGAACAGTGGAAGCAGCGCGGCCAGGGCCACCTGTTCGCCTTCTGGGACGAGCGGTCTCAGGACAGGAAGCAGGCCCTTCTCGGCGATCTCGACGCCCTCGATATCGAGGTTTACGAGCTGTTGCAGCAGCAGCTGGAGTCACAGTTGGGTGACTCGGGCCGTCGGCACATTGAGCCCCTTTCCCATATTCCCGAAGCCGAGTGGAGGCAAGAGGCGAAAGCGCAAGGCGCGGGCGAGGATCTGCTGGCTGCGGGCAAGGTCGCTATTTGTACCGTTGCGGGAGGGCAGGGTTCGCGGCTCGGATTCGACGGGCCGAAGGGCTGCTTTCCTATATCACCGATCAGGCAAGCCACTCTCTTCCAGATATTTGCTGAAAAAATCCTGGCCACCCGAAACCGCTACGATCGTCCCCTGTACTGGTACATCATGACCAGTCCTTTGAATCTCGAGGAGACCCGCAGTTTTTTTGATTCGAACAGCTACTTCGGATTTCAAGAGGTGGAAGTCCTGTTTTTCACTCAGGGTTTGTTCCCGAGCCTCACCCGGGAGGGGAAGCTTCTGCTGACCGAAGAGGGCGGATTGTTTCAGAATCCGAACGGGCACGGCGGCACGATCTCGGCCCTAAAGGGTTCGGGTTGTCTGGATCACATGACCGGGAAGGGGGTGGAACAGCTGTACTATTTCCAAGTGGACAATCCGTTGGTACGGATCCCGGATCCGCCTTTTCTCGGCCTGCACGCACTGAAACGATCCCAAATGTCCACCAAGGTTATAGAGAAAGCCTATCCGGAGGAAAAGCTCGGCGTGATCGGAAACATTGACGGAAAACCGGGAGTGATCGAGTATTCCGATATCAGCGGGGAGAATCAGAAAGCCCGGGACCGTCAGGGCAAGCTTTTGTACTCCCATGGATCGATCGCCATTCACATTTTCAGCACTGAGTTCCTGCGCTCCCATTCGGGAAGACTGCCCCTGCACGTAGCCGAGAAAAAGATACAGACCTGGATCCCGAACGATCGCGGCGGAATTGTGGAGGAGCGGAAGGGGATCAAGTTCGAGATGTTCATCTTCGACGCCCTTGCTGATGCGGCAAATCCCCTGTTCTTCGAAACAACCAGGGAGGAGGAGTTCGCGCCTCTGAAGAACAAAACGGGACCGGATTCCATCGAGACCTGCCGGCAGGGAATGATGAACCTCTACGCCCGCTGGCTGCAGGCCAACGGTGTCTCCGTTCCGATGCGGGAGGGAAAGCCCGTTCATCGGTTAGAGATCAGTCCGACTTTCGCCTGGGACGCGGAGTCCCTCGGGGAATCACTAATACAGAGGCTCCCATCTACCGTAAATAGAATAGATGAGGATACGCTGCTCGTTTAGTGTTGTGCTCTTTATTTTGACGGTCTCCGTGTTCCCGCAAGCCACCGAAGGAGGCAATTCCCATGGCACAACCCGGGTATTCGCCTCCGTACCGGAAAATGACGAGACAAGAGGGCTGCTCGAAGAGCTGTTCTATGCACCCACCGAGGCTCTATCCGCGGGGCAGCAGCGACTGCTCGGCCAGCAATCCACCGGAACCCGGGTAAAGTTCGAAACACGACGCCAGAACGGGCATCTGTACTACCTGTTTGAGAACGAGGAGGATTCGTCTTTTTCCATCCCCGGCCGGGGGAACTACATCATCAAGCGGGAGCTGGAAAGCGGCCGTTTCGTGCAGATCAAAATCTTCTTCCGCAGCGATCCGGGTTGCTTCGTGCGCCTGTTCCCTCAAGAGAATAGAACCTCGATGGATGTGTATCTGTTTGGAATCGAGATAGCCCGGGGGGTTTTTCTGCCCGTCGAATTCGCGGATCTGTTGACAGAGCCCTTCGCCAAAGTGGTCGACCTCTCCAGATCGACGGTCCGTTGGGAGCGGCTCCTGTACAGGCGCGCGGGTCCGTCGGACGAGCTGGCCTTCACCCATGTCGAGAGCATTCGGAGATTGTTGCCCGGGTTGTCGGATCAGGATGACGGGGCCATGGATGCGGATCGCAGGTACGTATTCATAACGACCGGTGACCCCCAGGGAGGGTCGGGGGGATTGAATTGTTCCGGTTTTGCCAAATGGATCAGCGACGGCTTCTACTACGGGCTCACGGGCCGGTACCTGGCGATCGAGCCGCTCAAGGAGAAGCACCTCGAGTATCGGGGAAATCGTTGGAGTTTGAGGTTCGAAGATGAACGGGATCCGTATTTCGGATTGGATTGGTCCAGAAACCTGGCTGCCGCGCTCTGGCAGGCGCAGGGGTATGCGGGAGCGGACCCGGAAGATTTCGACGTGCGCCGCGTAGAGTACCTGGCGTATCGGGAGGACGTCGGCTACCCCGTGGAGAATCTCAAGCTGCTGATGTTCCTCGAAGCATCGGCGAACCCGGGACACTTCTACATCGGCTCATTGAACCGGGAGTACGGCTCAGAGCCGGTTCTTCGCCAGCATTTCCATATGGTCGTCCTATTTCCCTATTTTACTCCCTCCGGTACCCTGCGGGTCGCAGTGTTCGACAGGACTCGCGAGGCGACTCTGGAGGGGACGATCAATCGCTACACCGGTTCCTATATTCATCTGGTCCGCATGCCGATGGGGGATTCTTTCCTTCCGCCGTCAGCGCGGTAAAAGTAAATCAGTAAAACAATTGACAACCCGCGGCCGGGAAGCTATGATTAGGAATATACTGAGCCTACACTGCGCGACCAGTGAGAAGATTCTAGACCTGTAAAACGGTCTAAAGGGGAGGGGAACGATGATTTTCTCATTCGGTAATCTGCTGTCTATCGTCATTGTACTGATAATTCTCATTATCTACAGACAAATCGACAGAAACAACCGATCTCTCGAAAAGGTGAAACGCTTCTCCGACAAAATGAAGGATGAGCTGGCCAAATCCGTCGAAGAGAAGACTTCGGAAATGAAGAATCTTGCGATAGAGCTGCAGGTGAACATGAAGGCGGGGAAGGAGGTTCTCAAGCGCATTCGGGATGTCGAGGATGGTCTGCACGAGCGTGCGGAGGGGATCGAGGAGATCCGCAAGAAGATCGACGGGTACGACCATGCCCTGGAGGAACTGGTCAGTATGACGGCGAGGGTGGATGAGAACCTCAAGCGCATCCAGGCGGAGAGCATGTTCGTCGACAAAGTCGGCAAGCGGATAACCGTATCCTCAGAGAACTTGAAGAAGGTCGAGCAGGAAATCACCCAGGTGGCGGAGAAGTTCCGCCAGGAAAACCACAAAGGTCTGCAGAGCCTTCGGGATGAGATAGCCAAGAGTACTGAGCAACGCATCCGGGAGATGGCTGCCGGCGTCCAAGCTTCAGAGAAGAAGGTCAAGGATTTCAGCGTCTACGTGACCCGGCTCGAATCCAGAGCCGATCAGATGCAGAGCCAGGTGCTGGCCGGTCTGGAGAAGAGCATCGAACAGTTCGAGCTGGACGCCAAGGCCAAGCGCAGTGGACTGCTCAGCCAGTACGTCGCTTCCCTGAACAAGCTGTTGTCCGAGGCCGACGCCAAGGGAAAGGCGCTGAAGAAGAATTACGGTGAAGCATTGGGATCCTTGGAGAAGCAGCTTGCCCAAACCGTCAAGCGCGGAGAGGTTTTGGAGGGAAAGGTTTTCGAAAATCTCAAGGCTATGATGGCCAAGGATTCGGAGGCGGTGAGCTCACAGAGGGAGGCTTTGCGGAAGAAGGTCGATGAGATGGCCTCCTTCAGGCAGCAGATCGGCAGCCAGATCAACGCACTGTTGAAAGAAAGCGACAAGTTGAAGGAAGAGAGTCTGCAGACTATCTCCGAGGCCGCAGAGCAGATGCAGGTAACCGCTCTCCAGAGCATCGAAGGCAAGCTGGAAGGATACCAGAAGGACATCGACTACAAGTTCGAGAAGCTGGAGGCGGCCAACCTCGATATCGAGGGCATGGAGAAAAATCTCCAGGCGTCGATCCAGAAGACCAGTGAGAAGGTGCGGGCTGAGTTCGCCCAGTTCGTCAAGGGATTCGACGAAGAGCGCAAGGCGGAACGGCAGAAGGTCCAGGAGGAGTTCTCCCAACTGGAGAGCGGAATGACGGAATTGGAACAGGGCTTGACGGAGCTGAAATCCAAGGCCTACGAGAATGTTTCCGCCCAATTGCAGGTTTTCGAGGATGAGTTCTTCAAGGGTCTCAAGGGGCGGAGTGCTTCCATGGAGCAGAAGATAGAGGCCTGGCGGGGCGAGATTGAAGCCAGGATGAAGGAGGTGACGGCAGCCCAGGTCGAGGAGCGACAGAGATTGGAGCAGCGTTTCAGCGAAGAGCTGAAAAACGAGCTGGAAAAAGCAAAGCAGGAGAGCTTCAGGGACATGCGGCAGCTGGAGGCTCAGGTCGTTGCCTTTGAAAGCTCGATCACCGAACGGGTGGACGGCAGTGAGCAGTTCATCGAAGGATTCAAGAACTCCCTGGATGAGCAGCTGGAAAAGGCCCGCAAAGCCGCACGTAGCAGCCTCAGTAAGCAGATCAAGGAGCTGCAGGATTCCATGGATGAGTCTGTGAAAAATCACAGCCACCAAATCGAGGAGCGGCTCCGGGTTATGGGAGTTTCCGTGAATCAGAGCAAGAGTGATATCCAGGAGATCGTAGATTCGACAAACGGCGAGATCGCATCCTGGCAGGCCCGTGTAAATCAGGCTCTCAAAGGTTATGAACTGGAGTTCACGGAGAAGTATTCAGCGCTCCGGCAGGAAAGCGATAGCCATATCACAAAAATCCGTGATAGCTTCGAATCCCAGAGCGAAGATCTGATTACCTCGACGAATACCGAGAGGTTGCAGTTGAAAGACGAGTTCAAAAGCATCAAGGAAAGAATCGATGAGCTGGAAGCTGCGCTTTCGGAGAAGAGCGAGTCCGCCCTGGATACGTTCCAGCGGCAGGTGGAGGCATTCCAGCTCGAGTTGAACCAGCGTTCAAAGGATCTGCAGGTGGAGACAGACAACCGCCTGCGGGATCTCAAACAGCGTATGGCCGAAATGAAGGAGAAAACCGAGTCTCAAGCGCAATCGCTGTTCGGAAAGATCGAAGAGGGGTATCAGTTGCTGACGATCAACCTCAACGAGATGGACAAACGGGTCAAAGGCTTCGTCAGCCAGACCAAAATTTTCGAAAGGGCCGATGAGCTCAAGGTTCAGCTGGAAAGTAGCATCGATGAGATGAAAAGGGATATGGAAAAACTGCAGCTGCAGAGAAAAGAGGTGGAAGAACTGGAGTCCCAGGCGAGAACCGCGAAAAAAGCAGTGGAAGATATCGGTGGGAAGCTGAAAGCTCTGCTGGCCGAGCGCGGCCGCGTGGAGGACATGGACTCGGATTTCAAGAAACTGCTCAATATCTCCAAGGAGCTCGACCATAGGATCGAAACCGTTTATACCAGCCAGGATGCCCTGCAGGAAATCCAGGCAAAGATCCGGGAGTTTGAGAATCTCGAGAAGATCACCGAAGGCCGTTTTGAACGTCTGGAGAAGAAGAACGCCATCATCGAAGCGACTACCTCCGGGGTAGATAAAAACTTCGAAGCTCTCGATCAGCTGGAGAAAGAGCTGAAAGGGGTGAGCAAGGATCTCCGGGAGTTTGCCGGAAGCCTCAAAGAGCTGAAAACACAAACCTCGGAGCTGGCAGCGGGCCGAGAGAAATCTGAATACGTGATCGAGAAAATAAAGGATTTGGATTCGATTCTCGGCGAGCTGGAGCAGAGGATGGAGAAACTGGAAACGGCTCGGGAATGGCTGGCGAAAACGGAGACTCGATTCGAAACGGTAGGCAAGCAGGCCCAGGAGCAGGTGCGCTTGCTGGAAAGCATATTGAAGGCCGACAAGAAACAGTCCAAGCTGGGTGAAGGGGCGCCTCCGATGGACAAGCGGGAGACTGTGATCAAGCTTGCTCACCTGGGTTGGACGCCTACCGAGATCGCTCGAACCACGAAGCTCAGTCGTGGTGAGGTAGAGCTGATCATGGAGCTGGCTCCGAAGAAATAGCACTCCCTGTTGACAAAGCAGCGCGAAATCGCGACTTTTTCTACTATCCTTTTCTGAAAGCCATGAATTTCATTCCTGATAGTATCTCAGTCCGCCTTCTCGTTCTGGCCGCCACCTTCCTGGTTATCTACAAAGCCGCCAACTTCCTGGTCGACGGGGCGGTGGGGATTGCCTATAAGCTGAACGTACCCAAAATCGTGATCGGGGTGGTTCTGGTGGGTTTCGGTACCACCGCGCCCGAGTTTACAGTATCGGTTCTCTCAGCGGTTCGGGGTTTTCCCGAAATCGCCTTGGGAAATGCCGTGGGATCGGTCATCGCCGACGACACGCTGGCCTTGGGACTGGGGATTATAGCCGCTCCGGTGGCCATTCGTGTGGAACGGCGCTCTCTGCGTCTGTTCGGCTTTTTCTTGATCGCAATCGACGTACTTGCCTTTATCTTGAGCCTGAACGGGATCATCAGCCGATGGGAGGGGTTGCTTCTGTTGGGTATCCTATCGGCCTATTTGGGATACGTTGTTCATACCGAGAACCGAAAACGAAAGGCGGCACTTTCAGTCAATGAAGAGCTGGCCGAGCACATCAAACCGGGCGGCATGGGTCTTCAGGCCCTTCGCTTCTCGATCGGCCTGGTCGGGGTGATCCTGGCCAGCGAGTTTCTGATAGATTCGGCGGTGTTCGTGGCAAAATACTTCGGGGCGTCCGAAGCGGTGATCGGTCTTACCCTGGTTGCCATCGGCACCTCCATTCCCGAGATCGTAACCTGCGTCGTAGCCGGCCGCCGGGGCCATGGGGATCTGGCGCTTGGCGATATTATCGGAGCGGATATTCTCAACGTCCTCTGGATCATCGGAGCTGCCTCCGTTGCCAATCCGATCCAGGTCGAAAAGCGGGTGATCTTCTTCGCCTTTCCGTGGATGCTTGGTGTTGTAGTGCTGATGCTCGCCCTTGCCCGCTGGCGCTACATGCTGCAGCGTTGGAAAGGATTCCTGCTAATCGTGGTCTACCTGCTATATATAACTATCTCTATAATAAGATTTTACGTTTCCTGATCTTCGCGACCGGGACTCATGCTTTAAAAAAGACTTGACTGCGCGATGAAGGGGTTATTATTTTTACCAGGAGCAAGTGCGAACAAGTCTCGACAAGTGGATGGATGTTTGTGCCAAATCCTGGTAGAGGGTGAAAACCGTATACTTGAGAAGAGTAGGAGATGATGTCCGATCAGGAACTGAAAAAGGATCACGGGGAATCCGACAAGACAGATAAAAAACAGAAAAAGAAGGAAAGCGGCGACCAAGCAGCTCAGGCCGCCCCGGAAGCGGATCTCCAGGAGCGAATTCAACAACTGGAACAGGAAGTCGAGGAATCGAAGGATCAGCTGCTGCGAAAGGCGGCCGATTTCGAGAACTTCCGGAAGCGCCTGGCCCGGGAAAAAGAGGACAGCATCAAATATGCGAATGCCGCCCTTCTCAGCGACGTAGTTCCTATCATAGATGATTTTGAAAGGGCTATTCAGTCGGCGGCGGATTCCAAAGATTTCGATGCATTTCATACCGGTGTATCGATGATCGAACAGCGGATGGTCGGTATGCTCGAGCGGAATTGGGGGTTGAAGCGCTTTTCGGCCAACGGCGAGCCCTTCGATCCGGAGAAGCACGAAGCAATCGCCGTGGAGGAGACGGATCAGCATGATACGGAGATCGTGCTGGAGGACTACCAGAAAGGGTATCTCCTCCACGATAGAGTCTTGAGACCGGCAAAAGTAAAAGTCGCCAGACCGGTAGCGCCTGAAGGAGCCGGTGGTGGGGACGAACAGTAGAAGGAGAGATAGATGGGCAAAATAATCGGTATAGATCTCGGAACAACGAACTCGTGTGTTGCCGTAATGGAGGGTGGAGAGCCTGCGGTGATCCAAAACTCGGAAGGGCAGCGAACTACCCCTTCGATCGTAGCCTTTACCTCCAAAGGTGAGCGGCTTGTAGGGCAGCCGGCGAAAAACCAGATGATAACCAATCCGGAGAATACCGTTTATTCCATCAAACGGTTTATGGGTCGCCGGTACAACGAGGTGCCGGAGGAGATCAAGATGGTGCCCTACTCGGTAGCCGATATCGGAAACGGTGTTTCCATCGATATCCAGAACAAAAAATACACGCCCCCGGAGATATCAGCGGCGATCCTGCAGAAGATGAAAAAAACAGCTGAGGACTATTTGGGTGAAACCGTTACCGATGCGGTAATCACCGTCCCCGCTTACTTCAACGATGCACAGCGTCAGGCGACCAAAGACGCCGGGCGCATCGCCGGCTTGGAAGTAAAGCGTATCGTAAATGAGCCGACCGCGGCTTCCCTGGCTTACGGCTTGGACAAGGGGGACAAGGAACAGCGGATTGCCGTATACGATTTGGGTGGCGGGACCTTCGATATCTCGATCCTCGAGCTCGGTGAAGGGGTATTCGAGGTCAAATCCACTAACGGAGACACCCACCTCGGGGGAGATAATTTCGACCATCGGATCATCAATTGGCTGGTGGACAACTTCAAGAAAGATTACGGGATCGATCTTGCCCAGGACAGAATGGCGCTGCAGCGCCTGCGGGATGCCGCGGAGAAAGCCAAGATCGAGCTGTCCAGCACCCAGACCACCGATATCAATCTTCCCTTTATCACCGCTGATTCCTCGGGCCCCAAGCATATGCAGTACAATCTGACCCGAGCCAAGTTCGAGCAGATGATCGAGGATCTGGTCGAGAAGACGAAGGGACCCTGTCAGCAGGCGATGAATGACGCCGGGGCAAAACCTGCGGATATAGACGAGGTTATCCTGGTAGGCGGCTCGACCCGCATCCCCGCCGTGCAGAAGCTGGTAAAGGAGCTGTTCCAGAAAGAGCCCCACAAAGGAGTGAACCCCGATGAGGTCGTGGCCGTCGGAGCGGCTATCCAGGGCGGTATCCTCGGCGGGGAGGTTAAAAACGTTCTTCTCCTCGATGTCACGCCCCTGTCTCTGGGGATCGAGACCCTCGGCGCCGTGTTTACCCGGCTCATCGAACGCAATACGACAATTCCGACCCGCAAGAGCCAGATTTTTTCTACGGCGGCGGACAACCAGACCGCCGTATCGATCCACGTCCTCCAGGGAGAACGGGAGATGGCCGCTCAGAACCGGACCCTGGGCCGTTTCGATCTTGTGGGCATTCCTCCTGCACCCCGCGGCGTACCCCAGATCGAGGTAACCTTCGATATCGATGCCAATGGAATCGTGCACGTGTCCGCCAAGGATCTGGGGACGGGCAAAGAGCAGAAGATCCGCATCGAGAGTTCTTCGGGCCTTTCCGACGACGAGATCAAGCGTATGGTCAAAGAGGCGGAGGCCCATGCCCAGGAAGACAAGCAGGAGCGGGAGAAGGCTGAAACGCGAAACGAGGCAGACAACCTGATCTACACGACTGAAAAATCCCTCCGCGATTACGGGGAGAAGATCAGCGAAGATGACAGGAAGAGCATTGAGACGGCGGTCGCCGATCTGCGGAAAGCCATGGAATCCGATCAGGTCGGGGAGATCAAGACCAAGGTCGAAGCCCTCAAGCAGGCAGCCTACAAACTGGCTGAAGAGGTGTACAAGAGCACGGCCTCCCAGGCCGGTGGTGCCGCCGCCGGGGGAGCCGGACAGGAAGAAGGGGGTACGGCCTCCCGGGGTACGGGCTTCCGGGGTGCCGCTTCCGGAGCTGCTTCTGATTCTTCCGCCAGCGGAGACGGAGCTGAGGGATCCGGGGAAACCGTCGAAGATGCGGACTATGAAGTCGTTGATGACGAAAATCCGAAGAGTGAATAAGAGCCTTTAGGATTGGCTAAACGAGATTACTACGAGGTCCTCGGCGTCTCCAAGGGCGTTTCCAAGGACGAGATCAAGAAGGCCTACAGGCGGCTGGCTGTACAATTCCATCCCGATCGGAATCCCGGCGACAAAAACGCCGAGGAGAAGTTCAAGGAAGCAACCGAAGCCTACGAGGTTCTGGCGGATGAGGGGAAGCGCCAGGCTTACGACCAGTTCGGTTTTGCCGGGTTGGAAGG
>Ga0315551_10000278_pt1 | contig 41275 bp, 48 predicted proteins | sample SalMarSW160290MG_FD_203678 | JGI IMG/M metagenome (GOLD analysis project Ga0315551, IMG submission 203678) | Salt marsh sediment microbial communities from the Plum Island Ecosystem LTER, Massachusetts, United States - Salt Marsh Sediment SW1602-90 ...
GTCTTCCAGCCTGGTCGAAGTTGTCGACCGAATTCTGGACAAGGGCATCGTCATTGATGCCTGGGTGAGAGTCTCTTTGGTGGGCATAGAGTTGCTCGCCGTTGAAGCCAGAGCGGTCGTGGCTTCAGTCGAGACCTACCTTAAGTATGCCGAAGCTATCGGTCTGACAGCTACAGCGGCCTAAGGGACGCAGTTAGTCACCAAAGGGGGTTCTTGCCGGGTCATCCTTGTCCTATCAGGAAGGGTAAGCATGACTCGCCAAGAAATTCTTTCCTTTAAGAAGATAAGAAGAAAGGACTAAAATCAATGGGAATCGCTGAGGACATGAAAAGACTTACTCAGGAAATCGTTTCTTCTTATCAGTCGAGAGTTTCTACAATAGGCGTGATTATAGATGATACTCATCAGCTTCTTGAGGATTTTAGGACCAGAAGAAGCGGAATGACTAATCAACTCAAGGAAACTCTCGCCAAAGGTGGGTCCTTAAGGAAAAAAGATTTTGATAAGATGATGAAAGACATCCTTTCCTGTCAGGACGAAAGAGAACAGCAGGTGAAGGACTTACTAAGGACCTTCTTTGAAGAACAGAAAGAGATAGCTGAAATCGTCAAAAATAATCTGGAAGAAGGGGAAAAGGTCAGGATATATGATTTCAAGAAGACGTTGCAGGATATCCAGACAAGGCAGAAGACCAGAGAAAATGAAGTGAGCATGACGTTAAAGGAATTCCAGAGAGAATATAGGGAGATGGCTGAGTCACTGCGTAGCCTTTTAGATAAGGAAGAAGTCATACAGATTAAGGACTTCAAGGAGGCGTTAAAGAATATCCGGTCAAGACAAATCGAGCGGACAAAAGAAGTCAGAGCAAAACTGGATGACTTTAGAAAAGAACAACAAGACGTCGTTTCTGAGTGGCACAGATTGACCGTTGTCAAACCCGATAATAGAAGGACTGGTTCTTTGAAAGGGGGGGTAACTCAAGAACAAGAAGAAGTGACCGTGGTTTGATTTTAGGCCGTGGATGAGCAAAGGGATTAATAAATAAGCAGTCAGTTCATAAGAACAAATTGAAAGGGGCATGAAATGCGAACAGTTGATGACATGAAGAAACTGGGCGAGGACATTGTCGCTTCCTACGATACGCGCATTAAGGCGGTAGGAGAGTTGGTGAAGGACACCCACAAGATGCTCAAAGGATTTGAACGCGAGCATAAGGAAAGGGCAGCAAACCTTGGGACAGACCTTGCAAAAGGAGAAGACAGCAGGCTTAAAGGAGAAGACAACAGGATTAAGACCTTTAACGCCATGATGGCAGAAACCCAGAAAGCAATAGAGGGTATTGAAGTCGAGGTCAAGAAGAAGCTCAAGGAATTCTCTAGTGCCCACACTGCTATGAGTAAAGAGCAGAAGAAGGAGCTGGCGCAGTATGTTCATGGTATGGTTAAGGCGACAGAGGATCTGATGAGTGATATTCAACAACGAATCAAGGATATTCGAAAGCGACAGAAGGAAAGGAAGGCGGAAGTTGTCGACTTGAAGGCAGAAGCTGTCGACTTGCTGGAAGGCTTCAAAGCCGAAAGCGAAAAGATGGCTGCTAATTGGCAGACCCTCACGGCTACGATGGCCAGGAGAAGAAAGGGTCACCCTACATCACCTAAGTTTGAAACGCGCAAGAAAGTAACTACGACTACGGTTGAGCAAATACTCGGTGAGGGCAAACCCAAAAGGAAGACCGCAAAGAAGCGCCCGGCGAAGAAGGGGAAGAAGGAACTGGTCCATTCTCTTAATTGATGAGGGCTGAGATTATCAGCCCGAGGCTGAGCAGTTCTTGGCGAAAAAGCCAGTGAAATGTAAACAGAAATAGAAGGGGCTAAGTCTATGAGTGAGATAACGTGTGCCTTCTGCAGAGGTGTGGGCAAGGACCCCTTTGACCTTTTATCCGAACTTGCCATCTGCCAGGTGTGCGGTGGGACAGGCAAGGTTAAAGTCGGGGAGCCGGCAGTCAAATGTGCTTTTTGCAAAGGCACTGGTGTTTACCCTGACAGTCGGGTTACCTGCACCGTATGTGGTGGCAAGGGGATAATAGTTGCTGTGGACGGCCCGGCCGACCAGTGTCCTGAGTGTAAAGGCACAGGCGCGGCAACCAGTGGGCTACCCTGTCTCAAGTGTCAAGGCAAAGGGGTCGTTGCCAGAGGTAAAGAGGTTGTTGCCACAAACAAGAAGGTCGTTTTAGAGGGGGCGCCAAATTGAATTCTCCCAGAGAACACTTTGTTAGAAAGAGTAAGGAAGCGCTGACCAGACTCGTGTCCTTCGGAGAAAGCTTCATCAAGAGGAGCGGGGCAACACTGGTCAAGTTGAGGTCCTTCAGAGAAAAACGCGGAGCTTCAGGAAAGGAGAGGCGCGCGGACACAGAAGAAGCAGGCAGAGTCAGGAAGAAAACGAAACGGCCGTCGGGCAGAAAAACACAATAACATCTATGACATGAGGAAAGGGGATGAAACAGAAATGATTGATGAGATAACTACAGTGATTGAACCTTCTCCTTTACCGGATTTTGTGGAGACAAAGTATGTAAAGGAGCTTACCAACAGGGCACTTTCCTATATTAAAGCAGGATTTCCTGTTCACTTTAGAGGGGTTTCAGGTACCGGCAAAACAACTCTGGCTATGCACGTGGCAAGTAAAATAAGCAGGCCAGTGGTAATGATTCACGGCGACGAAGAGTTCTCAACCTCCGATCTGGTAGGTGGTGAATACGGTTATAGAATCAGGAAGGTTGTTGACCGATTTGTGTCCCGGGTCTTGAAGATGGAAGAGGATATGGTTAAGCGGTGGATCGATAATCGCTTGACTGTAGCGTGCAAATATGGATTTACGCTTGTCTATGATGAGTTCACGCGCTCCCGACCAGAGGCAAATAATATACTTCTTTCCATTTTGCAGGAAAAGATGATGGACCTGCCGGCGGGAAGAGGGGGTGAGGAATCATACTTGAGGGTGGATCCAGACTTTACTGCCATCTTTACATCCAACCCTGAGGAATATGCCGGTGTTCACAGAAGCCAGGATGCTTTGAGGGACAGGATGATAACTATGGACTTAGACCACTTGGACTGGGATACGGAAGTGGCCATTACGAAAGCAAAGTCCAAACTCTCCCAAGAAGCAGTTGAGAAGATAGTCAACATTGTACGTGGTTTAAGGGAATCAGGGAAATGTGAATTCGCCCCCACTGTTCGTGGAAGCATAATGATTGCCAAGACGCTCAAAGTTGAAGGTATTAGTCCTACAAGCGCCAATAGTACCTTCATGCAGATCTGTCAGGACATTTTGGCGTCAGAGACAAGCAGGGTGGGCTCTAAGGCGAATCAGGTCACGGTCAAGGAAGTAGTTGGGGCACTTATCAAGAAAGAACTTGGCACGGGAAAAACCACCGGTATCGGAAAGAAAGCCGGGAAACGTACCACCTTCGGTATCGGAAAGAAAGCCGGGAAACGTACCACCTTCATCGATTCACATGGGCGGAAGAAAGTGGATGATACAAAGCAGAAAAAGGAAAGTGAAAATCTGATTGGGGTGGCTGGCTAATCAAGAAAGCAATAGAGGAGGATAATCCCATGACTCTGATGCGAGCATTTTCCAAACTGGACAAGGACGGCACGATAAAACTGCCCGGCAACATTCAGCGAGCGGTAGACCTCAAAGAAGGTCAAGTGGTCGAGCTGAAGATTGTAGGAGCAAGCAGAAAGAAGAATATCTTGCTTTCGGCCAGAAGCGCCGCAGGATAAAGATTCTACGGATCATTGTGCAATGGTGCACAACCAGGGGGATCTTAACACCTTGAAAGGAAGGCACACTATGAGAATCATTTGTCTATCATGCGGGTGCAAGGTTGATATGGACAGAGCTTACGATGACTATGAGGGTGAGATCAGATGCATCGTTTGTGGCTCAATTCTGGCAGTCAAAACCGAACAGGGCAAGTTCAAGTCGGTCAGTCTTGTGAAGGCTGAGCCGCGCCCCACGCCAAAGAGCGTTTGAGCACTAAGTAAACTGGCCGAACGGCTAAATGGCCTCGAAAGATATTTAGATGTCCGTGCCAAAGGGACGGTTTCCGTGCGATTTTGCAGTACTGAAGAGTGACTGACAGGGGGCAGGTCATCTTAGAGGTTACTGCAAGAGGGAACAGCCCAGTATGTTGATAACTTAAGGAGACGAAGTAGCATGAAAGCACAAATCCGCAGTTTGCAGGCCATACGTAGTATGCAGTCAACCGGCCAGAGGTCCATCCCGAAAGTGCAGAGATCCACCTACCTTGACCTGTATATGTCAACGAAGGAGAAAGAGAGATTAGAGAAGGAAATTTCCAACTTGGATAGGAGAAAGCAAGACCTTCAAATGAAACTGGATAATGTCAAGAGCAGGATGGATGAGTTGCAGAAGCCAGAAGCGGCAAGAAAGGAAGGGGCTTCGCAAGAGTCTGAAGAACAGTCTTCGGCGAAGGATTGGAAAACAATGTCGGTAACATATTGAAGGGGGAACACATGACCTGGCAAACAATAGATATGAGTGAGCGCAACATAAGACGACAACGACCGGGCGAAGTTTTGACTGGGGACGTCTATACATGCGCATTCTGTCGGGGCACAGGTTTCTTGCCTGGCAACAAAGGGATAAAATGCCAGGTTTGTCGCGGCGCCGGTGAAGTCAAAGTTGAGTCTCCAGCAGTGATTTGTGCGTACTGTAATGGAACCGGGAAAGTGGAGCCGCGGACTACTCTTACGTGTACCGTCTGTAAAGGCGTAGGCGTGGTTAGGGTGGAGACAACAGAGATCGAGACCTGTCTTGCCTGCAAAGGGAGAGGCAGAAAGAGCGGCAGCAGACTACCCTGCCCGACATGCAAGGGCGCGGGTGTTATTTCTAAAGAGTCAGATAGTGGCGTTTTGTCATAACATAGCACGGAGGCAGGCAATGACGAAAGCAACGAAGAAAAGAGAAGACGAGGGATTGGATCTCGATTTTGGCATCGGGAAGCTGAGTTTGGGGGGATTGTTCAAAGGCATTGAGAAGTTAGTCGATCTCGCTGAGCACTTGGAGGAAGCCGGCGGTAAGATATCAAAAGAAGGTGAAATAGATTTAAGCCACCTCAAGAAAGGTATGAAGGGTGTGTTTGGCTTCTCGGTAAACACCGCGACGGGTGGCAAGCCGGTAGTTGAGTCGTTTGGAAATATCAAGAGAACTCCCAAAGGTCCTTCAGTCGACGAAGAGCGAGAACCCATCACCGACGTCTTTGATGAAAAGGAAGAAATCCGAGTCTATGCTGAGATGCCGGGGGTGAATGAGAAAGATACAAAATTGGATCTAAAAGGAGATATCCTGGATATCTCAGCACAGAGCGGGGACAGGAAGTATCATAAAGAGCTCCTGCTTCCCGCAAAAGTAAAGCCTGAGACTCTTAAATGGAATTACAAGAACGGTATCTTAGAAGTGCAAATGATGAAATGGCTTTAACGCGGTTAAACGGAGACGCGTTAAAGCTGATTCTATTTGGCGGGAAAGGCGGTGTAGGAAAGACGACCCTGGCATTAAGCACTGGTCTTGGTTTGGCTGGACAAGGCGCCAGGACATTAGTCATTTCGACCGATCCGGCACATTCTTTATCAGATAGCTTAGGACAGAAAATCGGCGACCGGATAACGGAAGTAAAAGGAGTAAAGAACTTGAGCGCTCTTGAGATCAATGCGGAAAATGCCTTTTCTCGATTTAAGGTAGAGTATGAAGATGGGATAAGGAAAATCTTCGATACCTCTACCTATTTGGACCAGGAAGATATCGACTCTGTTTTTGATTTGTCTATCCCCGGCCTGGATGAAGTGATGGGCTTTAAGACGATAGTAGATCTGATAGACGAAGCCGAGTTTGATAAATATATCGTGGATACCGCGCCTACCGGCCATGCTCTACGACTCTTATCCATGCCGAAGCTGCTTGATGACTGGATTAAGGTTTTCGCAAGGATGAGGTGGAAGTATAGGCACATGGTAACCAGCTTTTCTGGGAAATATTCTCCTGATGAAGGCGATGACTTCCTCCTTGCGATGAAAAAGACAGTGAAGAGAATTGGGAGCTTACTTCGCGATAGTCAAAAGTGTGAGTTCATTGCAGTAACAATACCGGAAGACATGGCTATTCTGGAAACCGAGAGACTCGTGGAGGATTTAGGCAAGTATGGAATAAAGGTTAAGCAGTTAATGATGAATAATGTTTTGGAATCAAGAGACTGCAAGTTTTGTCGTGAGAGAAGAAAAGGGCAGGAGAAGTATCTGAATCATGTAAGAAAAAAACTCGCTGACCTGGAGACGACGATTATATCCTTACGGCCCAGTGAAGTTAAAGGAATAGATGCTTTGCATAGTTTTAAGGAGGCGTTATTTCAATAATGGGAAATGCAGACAACAAATCTCTAGCTCTGAAGGTAAAAGAAGCTTTACCTAAAGATGTAGGCAGGGCAATTGCCAGGATCGACCCGGAAGACATGAAGGTCCTGGAATTAGAAGTAGGTGATATCATACAGATCGTGAGTAAAAGAGATACCCCCGCTAAAGTGATGCCCTGCTACGCCCAGGATAGAGGGAAGAAGATCATTCAGATAGACGGGATATCAAGAGAGAATGCTCAGATCAATTTGGATGGGAAAGTACAGGTTCGTAAAGCTGATTATAAGCCCGCAAGAAAAATAACACTGGCGCCCTTAACTGTGTCGAGCCTGCTTCAGAGGGATAAAGATACCAAGTACATCGGTTCGCTTATGGACGGGCTTTCTGTCGCTGCCGGTGATACGGTCAGAGCCACACTTTTTGGTTCGAGGTCCTGCGATTTCAAAGTGTTGAATACTGTCCCTGAAGGAATAGTCCTGATAGGCTCGACTACCCTAATAAGGACGGAAACGAAAGAGCTGGCAGAAGGGCCTGCCAAGATTTCTTATGAAGATATAGGAGGACTTGGCGCTCAGATTCGAAGGATCAGAGAGATGATCGAACTTCCTCTGAGATGCCCTGAAGTATTCGGGAGGTTAGGAATTGATGCGCCTAAAGGTGTTCTTCTTTATGGCCCTCCAGGTACAGGCAAGACTCTGATTGCTCGCGCCGTAACCAATGAGACCGATGCATACTTTACGCATATCTCAGGCCCTGAAATCATGGGCAAGTTCTACGGTGAAAGCGAAATGCGACTTCGAAGTGTATTTGAAGATGCCGAGAAACACGCGCCCGCCCTGATCTTTATCGATGAGATAGATGCTATCGCGCCCAAGAGAGAGGACATGGGTGGGGAGAAGCAAGTTGAAAGGCGGGTGGTGGCTCAACTCCTGGCCTTACTTGATGGATTAGAATCGCGCGGACAGGTCATCGTCATCGGCGCAACCAATATCCCCAATACTTTAGATCCTGCTTTGAGAAGGCCGGGGCGCTTCGATAGAGAAATCTCCATTCCCATTCCCGACAAGAAAGGAAGATTAGAAATCCTGCAGATTCATACCAGAGGGATGCCTCTGGCGGAAGATGTCAGTTTGGAGAAGCTGGCGGATATCACTCATGGATTTGTAGGTGCGGATTTAGAGGCTCTCGCGAGAGAAGCGGCAATGAGTGCTTTGAGGAAGGTGTTGCCCAAGATTGACTTTGAAATGGCTGACATTCCGTATGAGGACTTGATGGAGTTGGATGTTACTATGGACAATTTTCTGGAGGCGATGAAGGAGGTCGAACCGTCGGCAATCAGAGAGGTCTTTGTCGAGGTCCCGGACGTAAAGTGGGAGGATGTTGGTGGTCTAAACAACATCAAAGAAAAACTGAAAGAGGCAATAGAGTGGCCGCTCAAATACTCGGAGGTCTTCAAGAAAGCAAACACTACTCCCCCTAAGGGGATTTTACTTCATGGGGCACCTGGAACAGGAAAAACACTTCTAGCCAAGGCAGTGGCAAATGAGAGCGGGGTTAATTTTATTTCGGTGAAGGGTCCGGCTCTTATCTCCAAGTATCTGGGCGAAAGCGAAAGAGCAATCCGCGAAGTTTTCAAGAAGGCAAAACAGGCCTCTCCCACGATTCTGTTCTTTGACGAAATAGACAGCCTTGCACCGAGGAGAGGCTCAAGCAGCACAGACGCCCATGTGACCGAGCGAGTGATAAGTCAGTTCTTGACGGAGATGGATGGGATTGAGGAACTAAAGGGAGTGGTGGTATTGGCCGCCACCAACAGGATAGATCTAGTCGAACCCGCCCTGCTGCGATGCGGTAGATTTGAGCTTTTGTTTGAGCTTCTTCAGCCTGATGAGAAAACAAGAGAAGAGATATTCATGATACATACCAAGAACAAGCTGCTGGCAGGGGATGTTGATTTGAAACACTTAGCCATGCAAACTGAAGGCAAGGTGGGCTCTGATATCGAGTCTATCTGTCGCCAGGCTTCTATGCTGACGATACGGGAATATGTTGAAAACCACAAGCCACAAGCCAACGATGACAGTATGGAAGTCAAGATCAGCCAGCGACATTTTGAAAAGGCTCTGAGGTCGGTGCTAAATCGCAACGGCGGCGGGGAATAATGTACCTGATTTTGTTTACGTTAACCGTATCTCTCAACGTTCCTCTCGGGGTGTCCAGAAGCTTCAGAAGACATATAACGAGGTAAGATACTATGGCGGAAATAGGAAAATACATTTACGGTGTTACAAATTCACATGCACAGTTGGATTTTTGTGCTCCCATGGATTCATCGGAAACGGAAAGGGTCCACACAATTCCTTATCAAGGGATCAGTGCTGTTGTCAGCAACTCCGAGATAGTCGATTATACCAATATGCGTAAAGATGTTCTGGGAAGGCTTTTGGTAAAGCATCAACAGGTTATTGAGAAGGTCATGAGCTCAGGCCGGACTGTGCTCCCTATGAGATTGGGGACATTTGTTGAAGGTGAGACCGAGGTCACAGATATCCTGCGCAAGGGATATAATCTCATAACGAGCATAATGGAGAAGGTAGACAATAAAGTAGAAGTGGATGTGGTGGCTACCTGGAGTGATATTACCTCGGTCATCAGAGAGGTTCAAGGTGAGAAAGAGATCAAGGAGTTTAAGGAGCGACTCTTATCAGGTTCTCAGAGAATAACTGTAGATGACCAGATGAAAGCGGGGTTGATGGTTCAGAAGGCTTTGGAAAAGAAAAGAGTAAAACACGCGGTTCAGATACAGAGCGAGCTTAAGACCGTTAGTGAGGGTATTAAAGAGCATGAGCTCATGGATGATAAAATGGTGGCGAATTGCGCCTTTCTACTCGGGAAATCGAGACAAGACTGGTTTGAAAGAAAAGTGGACCAGCTAAATGCTCAATTTGAGGAAAAGTTGAACTTCAGATGCGTGGGTCCGCTCCCACCTTACAGCTTTTATACATTGGACGTAAAGAAGATGCAGTACAAAGACCTGGATTGGGCCAAAAGAAAGCTCAGGTTAGGTGCTTTCTCAAGCAGTCAAGAGATTAAGAAAGCGTATCGTAGGGCAGCGCTATCTTCCCACCCCGATCACAACCCCGGTGTACCCGAGGCAGAAAAAGAACTTGATGATGTAAAAAAGGCCTATGAGATACTTACTGATTATGGTTTGGCCTACCAACAGGCGGATAAAACAGATAGTTACTCTCTTGATGAGGAAGAATTTGAAAAGAATGCAGTATTGGTCACCGTTAAGTGAAATGTCCCGGACCAGGGTCAGGACTGATAGAATATGGAAAAAGAAGGCAAGTACATATACTGTATAATAGAGTCAGATACACCTCAATCGTTTGGCGCAATAGGGATCGGCGAGAGAGGCGATGAAGTATACACCGTATGTTCTAATGGATTGGCGGCAGTGGTGAGCAGCTCTCCCATCAAGAAATACCCTCTTTCAAGGGACAATTTGCTCTGTCATCAGCGCGCCGTTGAAGAGGCCATGAAGACTCACACGGTTTTGCCGGTCAGATTTGTCACCATCGCTGAAGACGAAGAACAAGTGAAGAAAATACTGGAGAAAGAGTATGATAGACTTGTGAGTTTATTCAGAACCTTTGAAGGCAAGAAGGAATTGGGGCTGAAGGCAATGTTCAAGGAGGATGCTATTTATAAGAAAATCTTAGGAAAATACGAACATATTGGGGCAGCGAAAGAACACATTGCCTCACTTTCCCCCCAAGAGCAACATTATCAATTGATAGAGATAGGAAGACAGGTTGAAGCTACTCTAAAAGAAGAGAGGGAACTCTGTGAAGAAGCTATTACAAGTACCCTATCACCCCTATCTGTGGACATGAAAAGGATCGATCCTTACGGTAATATGATGATTCTCAATGCCGCCTTCTTGGTAGAGAAACGCCGAGAAGAAGAGTTTGACCAGAAGGTCGAGGAGCTCTCCCAAAGATATAGCGATAACATAAAATTCAAGTATGTGGGGACGGCGCCTCCATGTAATTTTGTTAACCTAGTAATTGAGACGGGGAACTATTAAGGTGGCCTTTCTGCTTGATGATATATTGCTTGCGCCGGTAAACGGTGTAATCTGGCTGGGCCGAAAGTTTGATGAGGTTGTACAAAAGGAATACTCCGGCGAGGGCCGCATCAAAGAACAACTTATGGAATTGCAACTGCGGTTTGAGTTGGATGAGATCAGCGAGGAGGAGTATAATGAACGGGAGAAAGAGCTCTTGGCACGATTAGATGCTATTAGCGGGTAGATGCTATTAGAAAGCAAAAGGAGAGCTAACAATCTCGATTAGAAATGTAATGATACTGCTCTGATCGGCATTGTGGGCTGCAATCATTTCAAACACAAAGGGGTGCAACAATGGCTAATGTAGAAGAGGTACGAAAGGCAGTTGTGGAGTTTCTAAAAAGAACTCTTGATGCGACAGATGTAAAGGTTACCAAGGTTGCAAAGGCAAGCGATGGGTGGGAGACTTATGCAGAGGTATACGAGGAGAGTTCTTTCATAAAATCCCTTGGTCTGCCCACCAGAGTGCAGGACAAGAACATCTATGCTGTTAAGCTCAATGATAGTTTGGAAATTGAGTCCTACGAGCGAACGGATCAGCCGGTACAAACAGAATAGCTTGTTATAGGTGTGTAGAAATATGACCGTGGGCTCCCTTATCTATTTGTATTGTGTTACAGAAGAAGTGCCGCAGCTAATAAGCGTGGAGCACTTAGTTGATGAACTGTACTTCATCAAGCACGATGGTCTTTATGCTGTAGTCAGCAAAGTTAAAGAAAGCGAATTTAACGAGGAGAATTTAGAGAAGAATATGGCCAACCTTGAGTGGATCAAGACAAAGGTAACTACTCATGAGGAGATAGTAGAGCGCATCATGCAAAGTGCTTGTGTGATTCCTTTCAAGTTCGGGACCATATTCAGGACCGAAGATAACGTGAGGATAATGCTCGCAGAACATGCGGACGATATAAGACACACGTTAGAGAAGTTAGAAGGCACAGAGGAATGGGGGGTAAAGATTTTCTTTGACAGAGAGAAGCTGAAAGAAAGTCTAAGCCAGGAGGTTGAGGGGCTCCCCCAGATAGATGAACAGATCAAATCTTCTGCACCCGGCAGGGCCTTTTTCCTAAAGAAGAAAAGGGAAGAGTTGCTCAACGCGGCGGTAAAGGAAACGATCAGGAAATACGGTCAGGACAGTTATAAGGTGCTTAGCAGGAAGAGTACCGCAATACGAAGGAATGAATTGCTGCCAAAAGAAGCAACGGAAAGAAAAGATGAGATGATTCTAAACGTTACCTTTCTGGTGGAGAAGAGCAGGGTTACACAATTCCTGCTAGTGCTGGATGACCTGAAGGTAAAATATGGCTATAAGGGCTTGAGTTTTGATTGTACGGGTCCCTGGCCACCGTATAATTTCTGCCAGCTCTCAGAAGGAAAAGCGCAACATGGATAATCTGGTTACACAATCGGAACATGTAAACCTTTTGGAAGTTCTTGATAGGGTGTTAGATAAAGGTGTGGTTATATCCGGAGACATTGTTATTTCCGTGGCTGATGTGGATCTTATATATTTAGGGTTGAAGGTTCTGCTTAGTTCAGTGGAGACTATGGAACGCTTAAGAGGAGCGCCAATCACAGGCCCCATGCAGGAGCCAACCTGATGACCCATTCGACCATGCGTACTTCGGCTTCACCTGGCACCCGTCGAGCTATCCCGAGCAAGGTCGGACGGCAGGGCCGTCCTGAGTTAACGAAATGAGTCGAGGAATGAAAATATATATCTATGGCATAGTAGACTCTAATGATGGCATAGACGAATCCGTTTATGGGTTGAAAGGAGCCGGCGTCTATAATATTCCTTATCGTGATATAGGAGTAGTGGCAAGTGACCTTAATGGACAGATCGGGGATATAACCCAGGACAGTGCTGTGGACCACGAGCGGGTTGTAGAGAAACTAATGATAAATTGTGCCGTTCTGCCGGTTAAGTTCCGTACCGTTTTCGCCAGCCGAGAGGATATTCTTTCTATGATGAAGGATTATTATAGTGATTTCAAAGACAACCTGGATAGGCTTCGCGATAAAGTAGAGTTCGGGGTAAAAATCGTCTGGCCCGGGGAGGCGATAAGAGAGCGTATGGTTATTGCCTGTAACAAAGGTGATGCCAATGTCGACAGATTAGCTGATTCACCGGCAAAGAGTTTTCTAATGAACGCGTTCAAAAACTACAAGATAGGCAAGGAATTCGAACAGAAAGCGGATAGATGTGTTACAGTCGTGGATCATTTGTTTAGTCGAGTCGCCGTCGAAAAGAGACTTGAAAAATTGAGAACTGACAACTTGCTTCTAAACGCGGTTTACCTAGTTGATAAAAACAAGCAGAACGATTTCAAGAAGGCGTTCGAGCATACAAGAAGTGTCCACAGAGGCTTCAAGTATCTGTTTAGTGGTCCCTGGCCTCCATATAATTTTGTTAGCTTACCGAGGAAGTCTCATCCGCTCAAGGATTGTGGGTCAGTAAACGTGTTTACTGAAGCATTGCAGCATGAAGGCATGCCACGAGGTGATGCAATATGACGATGAATAGGACAGTCGAGACGGATTTCCCCGAAACGTTTATCGAGGAGATAAAAAAATCGCAGGAGGCTTTTGGCGAAAGAATTGATGCTAACCCCACAAATGTAGAGAAGGGAATGGCAAAACTTGTCCTAACGCTTGTAGAGTTGATCAGAAAACTATTAGAAAAACAGGCAATGAGAAGGGTAGAGGGGGGCTCTCTCACCGATGAGGAGATAGAAAGAATTGGCGAGACTTTGATGAAATTAGAAAACAAGATGGAGGAGTTAAAGGAGGTATTTGGCCTTAAAGACGAAGAGCTTAATCTGAATTTGGGTCCCTTGGGAGATCTAATGTAGGTGGAGACTATGGATAAACTAGCAGAGCCTGTGATAAGCTGTCTTACGTTTCAAGAACAAGAACCAATACTGAGGGATGCCGCAGACAAAATCAATAAGGCCAGAGGAGCGCAAGATAGGATTAGATTAGCCAGAGAATTACAGAAAGAAGTAGATGTACTGCTCTCTTGCCCGACTTATGATAGTGAAACCTTTGATTGCAGGAATTGTCGTTTCATTGCGAATTTACGCAGGCAAACAGCAGCGGTGTTTATAAAAACCGAAAAAGATAGGTAACGACTAGGAGGCTGTTGAAAAACGATGCAAGCGTCATCGCGAGTCCGCCTTTGGCGGACGTGGCGATCTCTAAGTTATTACCACACAATAAACGGAGATTGCCGCGCTCCGCTCGCAATGACAGAAAGATCACTTTTTCAACAACCTGCTAGACTTATGTCACTTTATTCCATGAGTTAGTCGTCATTGGAAGGGGAAGAAATAATGGGGGAGCAAAGAATGCAACATGCCCTTGAAGCTACAAATCTTGCAGATATTCTAGAAAGAGTTTTGGATAAGGGACTTGTTATTGCAGGGGATATCAAGATTCAACTTGCTGATGTTGACCTTCTCAACATCAAGATAAGGCTCTTGATTGCTTCTGTGGATAGAGCTATGGAAATGGGAATAAATTGGTGGCAGCAAGATAAATATCTATCTGCTGAGTCGAGAGCCTCTGAAATAGAAAGGGAAAACGCCGACCTGAAGAAAAGGTTAGAGCGTTTAGAAGAACAGATACCAGTGTAATAAGTCGGATCGTTTATTATGAGGAAACTGATTTACGTTCCAGTTATACATGCAAGCGCCGACCTTGGGTCTGTGGCTAAAGAAGCGACAAGGCGAGGCATTGCCGGCTTAGGCAAAGATACCTGGGAAGAACATAGAAAGACTATAGACGGATTTTGGGACGCCATATCGCACTATTTTGATTCCATAGATGTGGCAGGGATGAAAATATACCAGGATGGCATGGTGGCGGATGGAGAGGTTGGCGAGAAGTTAGTTCAAGAAGGAGTCAAAACAGGAAGTAAAAACTATGAGTTAGTTGCAAGGCTCCTCAAGCGCGGGGCTATTTTGGTTAAGACAGAAGAAATTAAACTCGTCAAGCAAGAATTAGATAGATTACTTGCTATAACCCAGGCGAAGTCTTTGCCAAAGGAATTAATGGCATTCATAAAATACAAGCTGATCAAGTCCATACTTCTGAATAGAAGAGATGAATTCATTGCCAAGAGAATAGATGAGACTTTAGATCATGGCGAGGAGGGAATTATTTTTATTGGTGCCTTTCACAATGTCATGAGAAAACTTCCTAAGAGTGTTCAAATCGTAGAGGTCAAGCACATAGAAAAAGTGAGAGAGTATCAAAAGCTGCTCCCATCTTGCCAGAAGAATAGAGAACGATTCGAGGAACTACGTAAGTACCTTGTTTCCAATGCGGTGTAGTAGGAACTTAAATTGCACTGAACGAGGCCTGATTTGACGGCTATCTGCCTCTGAGAGGCTCTTGATTAACCGGTCAGTTTGTCCTCACACGTCAATTTCGCTCTCTGTGCCAACTCCAGTCCGTCAGCGAAAGTCGCCGTCGTGGTGCGGCCTTCACATCATGATGGCTGAAGCATTTTCACTGCAGTGGTACGGACTGAGTACTCTAGTTGAGCTTGCTTTTTTTCTACGATCCGTCCAAGATTTTCTAACAATCTTCTAACAACGAAGTTGATCTAACTTGCTTGTACTTGAAGTAACTTGATGGAACTTGAAGCAAGTTAACGCATTGACTGTCATCAAAATACGGGCAATTTGCGCTCTATCAACAAGTTAGCCAAAATACCCTACGTCGAATCCCTGCCTCTCCGCCATAATTCTTGCTGTTCCTACAAGTATTTACTTGACAATCCCTTAAGTTGTATGATATTGAGTGTAGAAGGTGGCTGTGCCCAATATGTGCCACATTGGAGATACTTGGTTTGGCTCGAATCTATAAAAGAGGCAAGGTCTGGTACTTGGATATTCGCGTCAGCGGACGCAGAATCCGAAGAAAGGTCGGTCTGTCAAAGAAAATCGCTGAGCTGGCTTTACAGGATGCTGTGGTGAAAGCGGAACGAGAGGAGTACGGCTTTGCCAAGAAGGACATGTCCATCCCAAGGTTCATTGACAAGTTTCTGGAATACTCTTCTGCTAATCATCGATCTGCAACCACCAATCGTTACCGTGCCGTCACCGACCATTTCCGATCATTCCTTGGTGATAAGAGACCCGATATCAGTTTTGTTTCCCAGATAACAAGTGAGGTCATCGACCAATACAAGGTCTACCGTAAGGATGAGTGGGTTAATCCTAACGGGTCGGAGGTAGAATCCGAGGAGGACATCAAAGAGTACACTCGCAAGGGCGCCAGAGCGCACACCATCAACTTCGAGGTAGGTGCCCTGAGGACTATTCTCAATGTCGCCATCAAGTGGGGCTATCTGAAGGAGAACCCGACCAGAAACATCAAAAAGTTGAAGGTGGATGACGCCAAGCCAGTTCGATTCTTAACGGTTGAGGAGTGTCATAAGTTGCTTGAAGCCAGCCCACCTGATCTGTATCCGATCTACTTCACTTTTCTCAACACCGGAATGCGTAAGGCGGAACTTGAGAACCTTGAATGGGCTGATGTTGATTTCAAGCGAAGGAAGATCAAGATACGGTGCAAGGAGTTCTGGCAACCGAAGGCCGGTGAGAGGGAGATACCGGTCAGTCAGCAATTGTATGATTTACTAAAGAAACTGAAAGAGGATAATGAATCGGGTTTGAAAAGCAACTTTGTTTTCTCTCACAAGGATGGGGGCAGAATAAGAATGAAACTGCGGGAGAAGTTAATCCAGATTGCAGCCAAAGCCGGCATTGAAAACCTAACCAAGTTGCACACGCTCCGTCACACATTCGCCAGTCATCTTGTTATGCAGGGAGTAGACCTTCCTACCGTTAAGAAGCTAATGGGCCACTCTGACATCCAGACGACCATGATCTACGCCCACTTGGCGCCGGACCACTTGGCTGATGCAGTGAACAAACTCACGTTTTGATCTTACTTACTTCCTCTTGATCTCGGAGTCAACAGTGGCTGACCTTGTTTTTTTGAGTTGCCTCGAGCCCAACGGGACTCTATCTTGCGGTTAATCAATGCAGTAGCAGCGTGTGATCGGCCAAATGAGGTAACTTGCCTATGGTGGCAGATAATTCAAATGATGAGACGAAGTCGTTCGTAGCCCTCACAGCTGGCACCGAGGTATCGCACTACAAGATCATTTCTAAGATCGGCTCCGGCGGGATGGGAGAAGTGTACCTTGCTGAGGACATTGAACTCAATCGCAAGGTCGCTCTCAAGTTCCTTCCACCGCATTTGTGTCAGGATGAAGATTGCCGAGTTCGGTTCACGCGGGAAGCTGAAGCACCCTCCGGCCAGGATCGAAGCGATCTCTGTTACGACCTCGTCGGGTTCCGTTGGGAGGTGATCATCATTATCCATGTGTTCCTCCTTCGCAGGGGAGGCACCTGGAGTAGATTGTGTGGATGTCGCCGAGGAAAGGATGTTCGACCGTCGAACGGACGATGCGAGTCCCTTCGGCTCTGTCTTGGAGTTTGAGCCGGCGACACCCATAACAGTTTCCGTTCCACGGCCATCCCGCTGTCTGGTTATTCAATGACCGCCGGACATGACTTGTCCGGCTTCCGGCGGATACCTACCGGAGCGATCCCCGAAACGTCGAGGCGGGTTCGCCGGAGACCACCGACCTGTTAAACGGCGGGCATCCGGAAATGGAGAAACGGAGAATCAGGAGGGAATATTCGCGGGCATCGGGTGCATATCGTCCGGTTTGTTTTTCACCCCGGAGGGAACGTCTCGGAATGGAGAATCAGGGAAGATGTACGGAAGAGCGTAACTCCGCTCCACTCAAACGGAAACGACAAAACCCCGGCCGGTTGTCCCGTCGGGGTTTGCGTTAAACAAAAACCGCCAGAGTTGGCGGATTGAATTTTGGCTCCCGTGGCTGGACTCGAACCAGCGACCCGCTGATTAACAGTCAGCTGCTCTACCGACTGAGCTACACGGGAGTATGGTTGAGAGACTTCAAAAAAACAACAAGTAGTATATTCCTTTTCCTCTGGTTGTCAATGCCTTTCTATGAAGACGTCTCTTTCCTCCAGCAGAAGATGCCGGGAGCAGGTATTTATTAGAACGACAGCGCTGCCGATTTATTGTCTTGACTGTTGTGAAATGAGGGTTATATTTGTTGTCTTGAATTCTTGAATTGGACTGAAAATGAAGCGAACATTTCAACCGTCAAACAGGAAGAAACTGAACGACCACGGCTTTCGGCATCGTATGAGCACCAAAGCCGGTCGCAGATTGATAAACCGACGCCGCGCGAAGGGCAGAAAGAGATTGTCGGCACGAATTGCTCGTAAGAAATAGTTTTCCACGAAATCTTAGCCTGAAAAGCCATGTTGAAATACGCCGGCTTTTCAAAAATGGCAGAAGGGTTTCGGGGAACTATTGCTCGTTGATATGGGAGGTCGGTGATTCACCTAAGTTCGGGGTTTTCCTTTCAAAAAGGCACGGCAAGGCGACCAAGAGGACTCGCCTTAAACGGCTCTACCGGGAAGCAATCCGCCTTAACCGTCACCTCCTCACGCAACCGGTTAGAATAGGCGTCCTCCCCCATGCGACAATCCAGCAGCCAGCTTTTGCGGAAATCAATGAGGAACTCCGCCAGATATTCAAACTCATCGCCGCTGGGCAGTAATAAGACCTCGCTCTGGGCATACCCGCTCATTTTCGTGATATATTTGTACCGGTATACCCTGTCGCCTTTGTTTGGGAATAGTTGTCGCTTCTATCCCACTTGCTCACGGTATGCGGAGCAGGCCCTACGGGAGTATGGTGCGGTTAGGGGGAGCGTAATGGCTGCCAAACGGCTACTCCGGTGCCATCCGTGGCACGAAGGAGGGTACGATCCGGTGGAGTGAGCGGCGGACTTGGTGCCTACGGGACGTTAAGTTGTTTGATTTGATAGAGTTAGGTAGAGCGTATGTTTGACAAAAAAACCCTCCCACTTGTTATCCTTCTGGTTATTATTATTGTATTCTATTTTCAGATCATGGAATTTCTGGGGTATTATACTCCTTCCAAGCCAAAGCAACCTATTGAACAGCAACCAATTGCCGTTGATACAGCAGAGTCCCACTCGATTCCGCCGAAGCGTCCTGACTCCCTACCAGAACAAATCCAAGAGTTGACAAAACCACAACCAGTCATAGCCGATACGGGCATGGTTGATAATCTGTTGAGTGATACTATCTTAGTGAACACCAACACGTTCACTGTCATGCTGACCAGTTTTGGCGGCGGGGTTGTCTCTCTCGAACTCACTGACTATACGTACCGGGACGGTAGGCCGATTCAGATGTTACCCGATGCGGAGTATGCTACCCCCGAGGCTACCTTTGCAGGCGGTACGTTTTCGACATCGAGGGTTGGTTTCGAATCGAACCTTGGACCGGGCAAGTACGACGCCACCAGAGAATCTCTTGAGCTTGTTTACAATTACGGAGTACCAGGAGAGGGAGAAATAATAAAGAAATACCGTTTTTATCCGGACAGCTACCATTTTGATCTGACGTTGGAAGTTCTCAATCCCGAGAAGCTTGGCTTCGAACGCCAGTACAAGATGGTCTGGAATACTCCCCTGGGCATCACCGAGCCGCAAGCCGATGCTGACTATCAAGCCATGGAGGCAGTGGCTATGATGTCCGGTTCGCGTGAGAAGCTTGACGACTTTGAGGACGATCGGCTCAATCAGTCATTGACCGGTTACACCACCTGGGCAGGAGTCAGATCCAAGTATTTTGCGGCTGTACTTATTCCGAGAAACAGAACAGCCGATGGCGTCTTTGCACAGGGTGAAAAGCAAAAGATCTCAACTCCATCGGGCAGTATTGAAGAGCGGCACATAACAGTTGGTCTGGATATGCCCTTTGCCAATGCTGCCTCCATCGTCGATACATACACTGTCTTTGTCGGGCCGCTCGATTACACCATCATGTCAAAGTACAATGTAGACCTTGAAGATATGCTTGATATCGGCACCACACCCTTCATTGGGTGGCTAATCAAGCCGTTCGCTCTGGGTATTATCTGGTTGCTGCCGAGGATGTATTATGTTATTCCGAATTATGGGGCAGTGATAATACTCTTTGCTCTGCTGGTAAAACTCGTCACGCTCCCGCTTTCGATGAAATCATTCAAGTCGATGAATGCGATGAAAGAGCTTCAGCCAAAAATCGAAGAGTTGAAGAAGAAGCATAAGAAGAATCCCCAGGCACTGAACTCCGAGATGATGAAGATGTATAAAGCGCATGGCGTCAACCCGATGTCAGGCTGTTTGCCGATGCTGCCTCAGATGCCTCTATTTTTTGCCCTGTTCTCCGTTTTCCGCTCGACCATCCTGCTCCGTGACGCTCCATTCGTGTGGTTCATCAGTGACCTTTCGCGCGGCGCATCAGGATTGACCGACCCGTATATTGCACTGGTGGTGATTATGATTGCCACACAGTTTATTTCGCAGAAATTTACCATGGTCAGCACCACGCAACAGAACAAGATGCTGATGTACATATTCCCCTTGTTCATGGGATTCTTGTTGTACAAGTTTCCCGCCGGCCTGGTGCTATACTGGACATGTTTCTCCTTGTTTTCTCTTCTGGATTACTTCTTTTTCAAGCGAAAGAAGAATCCGCAAGTCAAGGCTGCCTAAGGCGCAGAACCTGTGAAAAAAAAGCCGACCTCTGATGGCGAGCACGACACTATAGTCGCTATCATCACACCGCCGGGTGAAGGCGGCATAGCCGCCATCCGCATCGCCGGGCCACAGAGTGGCTTTTATCTTCAAAAACATTTCAAGCCTGCTAAGAAAGAATCAAAACTTTCAACACCATTCTTAATGAGATATGGACACTTCGTTAATAGACATAGCGAGGTCATTGACGAAGTCACGGCGGTCTATATGCCCGCGGGCAGGTCATACACCGGTCTTCAACAGGTCGAGATATACTGTCATGGTGGACGGCAGATCGTCACCCAGATTCTAAACGAATTGCTTGCATCCGGAGCGCGCGCCGCCGAACCTGGAGAGTTCACCAAGCTGGCCTTCTTGTCGGGGAGAATAGACCTTACCAGAGCCGAGGCGGTAGCAGAGATCATCGGTGCTAACACGATGTTGTCCTATGAAGCCGCCAGGGAGCATCTATTAGGAGCATACTCGGAGCATATCAACATGCTCCGGCAGAAGATCATAGACATTATCTCCGAGGTCGAGGCCTCTATTGATTTCCCAGAGGAGGAAGTTGACACCTTGGAGGCAGAAAACCTTATCCACTCCGTTGATGAAATAATCGGGAGCATCAAGGAACTAACGGAGACATACACCGGTGGCCGAATCATCAGAGAGGGTTACACTGTAGCAATTGCCGGCAGGCCGAATGCCGGGAAGTCTTCGCTTTTTAACCTGCTGTTGAAACAGGAGCGCGCCCTGGTCACGCCTACACCCGGTACGACAAGAGACTACCTGTCCGAGTGGATTGACCTTGGTGGGTTTGCTGTCAAGCTCATCGATACAGCCGGTCTGAGGGAGAGAGGTGGACCGATCGAAAAGGCCGGTCAGAAATCGGCAATGAAGATTGTCTCCGATGTTGATCTGCTGGTGTGGATAGTTGACCTCTCTGAGAAAGACTGGCTGACGAAATGGCAGGCCGATTTCAACATGGTAAGAAAACATACTAATATATTGATAGGTAATAAGATAGACCTCTTGTCCAATTATCGAAGTTTGGTTAAAAGTGCAGAAATGGTTATGCCAAAGGCTCGATTGTTCACGACAGAAACATCCTCTTCTGTCATTGCGAGGAGCGAAGCGACGTGGCAATCTCTAAAAGCGACAAAAGCTACCCGAATAAGATCGCCACGCTCCACCGCCAGAGGCGGGGTCGCTCGCGATGACATTGGTCTTATGTCACAACCTCCAAAAGGGTTAGTCATCACGCCAATCTCCTGCCTCACCGGGAAAGGGATAAGTAGCTTAAAAAAGAAGCTATTGGAATGTATTAACGAAAGAATGCCGGATCTGACTTCCGGTGTGGTCGTGACCTCGGCCCGGCATCAACAGAAGTTGCAAGCAGCTCTTAAAAATCTTCGCCGGGCAAAGACGAAGATGAAGTCAGGAGAATCGCCGGAGTTGACTGCTTTTGACCTCCGCCAGGCCGCAGGCGCCATTGACGAGATAACGGGAAAGGTGTATACTGAGGACATATTGCAGAGAATATTCTCGAAGTTTTGTATTGGGAAATAAATAAAAACACACTTGTGTGTGTTTCATGTGAAACCAAGTATTTCAGCAGAACCGTAGGGAAGGTCTCGAAGAGACCTGCCTTGAAGATAATAGCATGCGATTGAAGAAGGCAGGTCCGTTCCGGACCTTCCCTACCAGGCTGTCACTCATAATGTCTGATCTATTTGACCAAGGTCTGTTCCTTTTGAACACGCTTCTTGAGCTTGACAGGGAAACGGAATGGATCGAGTTCAAGAAGTCAAACAGAGACCCTTCAGAGATCGGTCAGAATATTTCAGCCCTTTCCAACTCTTCTTTTCTACATGATCAGCGGCGAGGATATTTGGTTTACGGTATAGATGATGTTACTCATGATATCGTGGGAACAGAGTTTTACCCGAGAAAGGAAACAATAGGGAACGAAGAACTTGAGAATTGGCTCGCACGCCTTTTGGATCCGCGTATCGATTTTGAAATTCAAGAATATGAGACTGACGGAAAACATGTTGTCATTTTTGTGATAGATCCTGCTCGTGACAGACCGATCAAGTTTCGGGGAACTGCATATATCAGAATTGGGACATATACTAAGAAGCTGGCCGATTATCCCGAAAAGGAACGCAAGATTTGGATAAAAGGAGAACGGGTCTCATTCGAAGAGCTTACTTCCTTGGATAACCTCTACGCTGAAGACGCCATAACCTGTCTCGATTGGGACAAGTATTTTCGAATGTTGAGTCGGAATGCTCCTGACAACTCTGAGTCAATTCTGGAACAGTTAGCTGATGATGAATTGGTGGTGTCAGAGGGTAGTCGTTACCACATAACAAACTTAGGAGCTATTCTTTTCGCAAGGGATATAACCAGGTTCCCCAAACTTGCTCGGAAAACAGTGCGAGTGATAACGTACAAAGGAAAAAACCGAACCAAGACCACCCGTGAACAAGAAGGGCGATACGGTTACGCTGTTGGGTTTGAGGGAATCATTGATTTCATAAATGATAAACTACCCGCAAGAGAGGAGATTGGAAGAGCTCTTCGTGAAGAGATTAGAGTCTATCCAGACATCGCAATTCGTGAAGTAGTTGCTAATGCGCTCATTCATCAGGATTTTGATATTCGTGGCACGGGTCCAATGATTGAGATATTCGAAGATCGGATCGAGGTCACCAATCCCGGCAAGCCGTTAGTTGAGCCGATCAGATTCATAGACCATATCCCTCGTTCCAGAAACGAAAAGTTGGCAGCTCTAATGCGAAGACTGAAGATCTGTGAAGAGCGTGGTGGCGGTATAGACAAAGTCATCAATGCGGTAGAGCTATATCAGTTGCCGCCACCTCTTTTTGAGGAGGAATCCGAATTCGTCAGGGTCACATTGTTCGGTCCAAGATCTTTGGCCAAAATGAATAAGCGGGAAAAAATCCGAGCTTGTTTTCAGCATTGTGTTCTGAAATATGTTTCCGGAGAATTCATGTCAAACCAGTCGCTACGAGGGCGTCTTCAAATTGACAAAAAAAACTACTCTACTGCTTCCAGAATTATATCTGAAGCCGTCTCCGTTGGTCTACTCAAGGAGAAAGACCCCTCCAGTTCATCGAAAAAGCTCACCCAATATGTTCCCTTCTGGGCCTAATTGACGGATTGCTTTTATGTGACTCAGAAAAGCTGTTCTCTAACCAGGGAAGACTAAGTTGTTGCCACACAATAGAATTCATTCGGCCCTTTATGTGATCGTAAACTGCAAGGCCGGTGTGGCCGCAATCTCTGATCGCGGTTCACCTTCTATTTAGAAAGGAGGAATCAGCCTTTGCTCAAACACCACCCACTTCTGAGAGCAATAGCCATGAACATCATCGCATGGATACTTTTTCTGCTGGTACTTCTTGCCTTGTATTTCGCCTGGCTCCGCGAATACCAAATGAATTGGGGGGCGACTGCCCAAGAGGTCAGCCGGTACATGGCGGGCGATGAATTACATGAGAATCCCAGGTTCGACGCAACTCGGGCGGTGCAAATTAATGCGACCCCTGAACAAATTTGGCCATGGATAGTCCAAATGGGTTACAAGAGAGCAGGCTTCTACGGCTTTGACAAGTTGGATAACGGAGGTATTCCCAGCGCTGAACGTATCATCCCTGAATACCAGAACTTGAAAGTTGGTGATTCTATACCAAGTGGTGAATACACTCGTGGGGAACACAAAGGTGAGCTATTCTATTTGTTGGAAGTGGTTGAAATGGAGCCTCACGAATCTATGCTCTGGGTTTTCCTAGGGACTCCCTGGATAGGGGCTACCTGGTCGTGGGGTTTATACAGAGTCGATGATAAACATACTATACTTGTTTCCCGTTTACGCCAGAGTTACACCTTCGACTCATTTGAGGCCATTATTGCGTGGTCTTTTATCGATACAATCGAGATACTAATGATGCGCACCACCTTGCTTGGAATAAAGCGGCGAGCGGAAAACATGTGAGTAGTCCTATGACATTGACTCATTGGTTATCCTCGGTATTTTTGAAGCAAAAGAGAGTTGGATCAATATGGTTGAAAAAGGTAGCGTAGTCACATCCGAGAATAAGATCAAGACGTATAGATGGTTCTTCTACATAAGTCTGTTACAATTACTGGCGTTCTTCATAGTCCCCGCACTTGTGTTTCCTATTAGATTGGTATTTCATATCGAGATTATTTCTGCTCTGACACTGGGACTTGTTGTCGCTCTGTTTTTCCTTTTGGTAAACGTGTGTGGTCTCTACATTGATAAGAGTCGGCGGTCACTTTATGTCTCAATGCTCATCATTATTGGCTTGTGGTTTCTGTGGGCTGTAATCTCTTGGTCATTCATAGAACATATGGACTATCTGCTTCGATAAGGAAAGTCAGTAGTAGGGAAGGTCTCCCCGAGACCTGCCACTTGATTCTCTGGACGGTGACAATGTTAATTCGCGATGAGTCCTTTGAAGTGCGAACCATTACCCAAGATGATTTGGGTGCAGTCCTCGATGTGTACCGACAGTGTGAGGACTTCTTGACGATGGGACCGGAGCCGACCGCATCTATGGCGGTGGTGCTTAAGGATATTGAGATTTCGCAGCGTGACGGCGGCGTTTTCTGTGGTGTTTACGCTGCGGATGGAACCATGATTGGCGTTGTCGCTTTCGCACCGAGCAACTTTAAGGGGGATCATCATAGAGCCTTCCTTTCTCTTCTCATGATCGGAGCACCTTTTCGCCGACAGGGGATAGGGACGACGATCGTCAAACTGATTGAGAATGAGATCAGGAAGGATACACAGGTAAAAGCGATTCTAACGGCGGTTCAAGTGAACAATCTTCAGGCATTGCGATTCTGGCAGAAGAATGGCTACCGTATTGTCGGAGGACCAGAACTGCAACCTGATCAAACCACCACATTTCATCTGCAAAAGGACTATAACCAGTTCGGTAGGTCAAGCCAACTTGGGGCTTGACATTTTGCTTGAATCGGATACCTGTCCATTGTATCCTTGTCTGTGTCTAAGTTACGGCGATATTACACCGGGTACCCCAAAACTCTGCTGAGGGTACATAACATAGATCACTGACTGGTGGATTTGCATTACATGACGTTTGGGAGTCATTATTAAAATACACACGGCAGAGCTGTGGGCGACCTGCTTCTTTGCCAATGACTGTGGAAGGTTTCTAAAGGAGGATTAAAGCCTGCATAAACGCACTGCCGCGTTTTACGATCTAATACGTGATCGCTCAAAACGGCGTGATGTCAAATTCTACGTCGATGAGTGTAGCCGGATGCCCGGACAAGTCCTGGAAGTGGGCTGTGGCACAGGCAGCATTCTACTTCCCATCGCAGAAGCGGGTGTCACGATAACGGGTCTGGATCTGTCCGAGGCAATGCTGAACAGGTGCAGGGAAAAGTTGCATCTGGTAAGCCCAGAGGTGCGGGATAGGGTAACGTTGGTTAAGCAGAGCATGGTAGACCTTGACCTCAAGTCGACATTCGATATAGTTATCGCGCCTTTCAGGGTTTTCCAACACCTGATTGAAGTTAAAGACCAGATAGAGTGCCTTAACCGGATTCACGACCATCTTTCGCCCGGCGGTCGCCTCGTCTTCGATCTGGTCGCGGTAGATATGAAAAAGATGTCTGAATTGAGTGACGGTAAGGAGGAGGTTCTGTCGAAGACTTCCCTGGCAGATGGCAGAAAACTGACATACTCGGGCTGTATAGCTGCAGCACACCCTTCCAACCAGTACAACGACGTCGAACTCATCTATTATGTGACGGACAAAGAAGGAACCACCGAGCGATTCGTGGACGCTTTCCCGTGGCGCTATTATTTCCGATACGAGGTGGAACACCTGCTTGCAAGATGCGGATTTCGGATCATCGACCAATACGGCGACTTCGACTTGTCTCCCTTGGATGATAGCTCGGCAGAGATGATATTCGTCACCGAAAAACTTCAGTTCGGTAGGTCAAGCCCACTTGAAGCTTGACATTCATTCTGCCACGCCGCGAGCCAGCGTGACATACGTTTTGTGGGCGGCAGACGTCCTCGTCTGCCCCTTGATACAACCAGCTTAATTTAGTACATTTGCATCATGGTACTGAGAAAGCGTTTATCCACACCTGGGCCGGCGATGGTCTTTGTCACGACAACCGTCAGAGAGTGGACGCCAGTTTTTGCAGATCCTATCTGCGCCGAGGCAGCTCTAATCCAACTTGCTGAGTCTGTCGCTTTTTTCGGCCATGCTCTGACTGCCTACATCGTGATGCCGACCCATCTTCACGCGCTCGTGGGACTTGCGAATCTGCAACAGCTATCGCGGGTAATGCAGAGTTTTGTAGGTCAGGACTCTTGCAGTCCTGACAATTTAAATAGTCAGGAGCACAAGGCTCCTGACCTACTTTTTCTGTCACCCATAGGAGAATCCACAGCAGAGCCGTGGGCGACCTGATTTGTTAAGAGAATGAAACATAAAGACTTTGACATAATTGTAGGAGTAGGCCATGAAAACCGTATCCTTCATCATAGCTATTGTCATAATGTGTGCGACTTTTATCGCTGGTAATGATCTCTTTATAATCGACAAAGATCTTGCTAGTACCTATAAGATCCTAGTACCAGGAGTGTTTGGTCGATCGGTTGTCCGTGATATTGATGGTCAGAAATGGTATGGTCTGTTTAATACGGACAGCGGTTGTGTACTTGAAGAGGTTAAGATAAAAACCAAATCATGCCCCTCACCTTACAGTGGTCATCCCGGCGACACGAATTCGGTTTCGATAACAGTGGAGCACCCTTCGGAACTTCTACTCTTAATTCACAGTTTGCACGGGTTCGAATCAGGTTTGATATCAACCTACTTCACCGGAGATAGATTCATACAAGCTGGAGTAATCATAAGTCTTGGGAAAGAATACTCTCTTACGGCCTTAGGTCTGGTGACAGACATTGGTTGGCGCCACCCAGGTGATCTACCTACATTTGACTATCGAGTCTTGCTCCTTAAATACCCATTTTCACGAAACGATCGCCAGATACTAATTCAACATCAGATTGCTGCGGCTGAGGATACTCCTTCTCTACTGTGGGCTGGTGACATAGATCGAGATGGTCAGATTGATCTCCTGCTTGATATATCCAACCATTATGCAGCGAGACACTACGCGCTGTACCTATCATCGGAAGCCGATGCCGGTGATTTGGTCAAGCCTGTTGCCGAACTGTTTATTGCTGGTTGTTGAGAGAATGATGTTATCTCTTTCTTTAGCGAAAAGGCAGAACAGCTAAATGGTTCTGCTCTATAGGATAAGATAATGAAACACAATGACTTCGACATTATCGTCATCGGTGGTGGGCACGCCGGGGTGGAGGCGGCTCTGGCGGCTGCCAGAATGGGTAAAACGACCGCCATTGTGACAATGGGTGCCTCTAAGTTAGCCCTTATGTCGTGCAATCCGGCGGTGGGTGGCATTGGTAAGTCTCACTTAGTCAAAGAGATAGATGCCCTTGGCGGACTTATGGGAGAAGCGATCGACGCTACCGGTATCCAGTTCCGGAGACTCAATCTGTCCCGCGGACCAGCTGTGTGGTCGACCCGGGCGCAGGCCGATCGCATCAAGTATAACCAGTTTGTCGTCAACTACATAGCAAATCAGAAGAATGTAACGGTCATCGAAGGGATTGCAGGGGAGATTCTTACCGAGAACGGCCGTGTTACTGGAGTCAAGACCGAAGATGGCCGAACAATTCTGGCGGGAGCGGTCATTGTGGCGTCGGGTACTTTTCTGGGGGGGTTGATTCACATCGGTGATAAAAAGATCAAGGCGGGACGCATGGGGGAAAAAGCAGCCTATCAACTCTCCTCCTCCCTGGTAAGACTCGGATTTGAGGTCGGACGGCTCAAAACCGGCACTCCTCCCCGGCTGGATGGGGACACCATTGACTGGTCAAGATGCGAGAAGCAGCCCGGAGAGGAGCCAATCCCCTTTTTCTCCTATCGCTCACCCAAAAGATCATTCCCTCAGGTCTGCTGCCACCTGACTTATACCAGCAAGAAAACGAAAGAGATAATATCGGCCAATTTCCAGCGTTCTCCCATTTTTTCCGGTCAGATTCAATCGACCGGACCGCGCTACTGCCCCTCGATAGAGGCCAAGTACCACCGATTTACAGATAAAGAGCGTCACCAGATTTTCCTTGAACCGGAAGGAAACGGCACCAATGAAATCTACCCCAACGGCTTTGCAACCGGTCTCCCCGAAGAGATTCAGTATGAAGCAATCAGGACAGTCGAGGGATTGGAAGAGGTAAGAGTCACCAAACCCGGCTACGCTATAGAATATGACTACTGCCCGGCTTACCAGATCAAGCCGTCGCTTGAGACAAAACGTGTGCGGGGCCTGTTTCTGGCAGGACAGATCAATGGCACTTCCGGCTACGAAGAAGCTGCGGGTCAGGGACTTATGGCCGGCGTTAATGCTGTCCTGTACATTGAAAAGCAGTCGCCTTTCATTCTTGACAGATCAGAGGCCTATATCGGGGTCATGATTGATGATCTGACTACCCGGTCAACCACTGAGCCATATCGGATGTTTACCTCCCGCGCTGAGTACCGACTGGCTCTTAGGGAAGACAACGCCCGCGATCGACTTGTCAACTATGCGAGGAAATACGGTCTTATCAAGGCTGACGAGTTTGAGAGTTTCCAGCTCTTGCGGCAGGAAACGGACAAAGCTATTGCCCATCTGCGAAAAACCAGGATAAGGGTCTCTGAGCTGGGTGAGTTTGCGTTGCGTTTCAAAAAGGTCGAGACGATCAGCTTGGAGCATCTGCTCAAACAGCCCGGCCTCACGCTGAATGAGGCGGTGCCTCTGCTGGCGAAGTTTGACGGCGACATTAAAGACAACCGGGAAGTATTAGAGAGAGCCGCTATTGTCATTCGCTACAGGGGATACATAGACAAGCAGCAGCGAGAGGTCGACAAGTTTCGGAAATTGGAGAATGAAAATATCCCTGAGGACTTCACATTTGAGTCGCTTCGCGGTCTGAAGCAGGAGGCTTTAGAGAAGTTCATCCGTTTCCGGCCAACTTCGCTGGGACAGGCGGGTCGAATCGAAGGTGTCACTCCTGGAGACGTGGCAGTTCTGTCTGTTTACTTGAGAAGACACAAATCGCTGGACCAGTGGGGCAGAAGCCCTGGCGTTTCCGGTACATACTGCGTTGAGCGGCCTCAACGGACCTAAAAGGAATGCAGACGTGAGAAACGAAAAGAATGACATTGAATGGAAAATACCCAACATAGACACCTACGCACAAAAGCTGTATCTGTCCGATTTCTTGAGAGAGCCTGTCATTCACTCTGCGATCCAGGCATTGCAGCTCCCCTCAGGAAGTCGAGGCCTGGATGCAGGATGCGGGATTGGCAGTCACACCCTGCTTTTGGCGGAGGTCGTGGGGCCTGCTGGACATGTTACCGGTCTTGATCTATCATCCAAGTTTATAACTTACGCGAAGGAGGCTGCAGAGAAATCCGACCTATCGGAACGGGTATCATTTCAAGAGGGAAACGTGAGCAGACTTCCCTTCGGCGATGACACCTTCGATTGGGTATGGAGTGTGGACTGTGCGGGATATCCTGCCATGGGACCGGTGCCTCTGATAAAGGAACTTGCGCGGGTTGTGAAACCGGGCGGAAGCGTGGCCATCCTTGCCTGGTCTTCTCAACAACTGCTTCCGGGATATCCTTTGCTGGAAGCACGGTTGAACGCGCCCTCATCGGCCATTGCCCCTTTCATCAAGGGGAAGAAACCGGAGTCGCATTTCATGCGCGCGCTGGGTTGGTTCCGCGATGCAGGTCTGGAGAAAGCCACAGCCAGGACCTTTGTTGGCGATGTTCAGGCTCCGATGAGTGATGATATCCGCAAGGCCCTGATATCACTCTTTGAAATGCTTTGGGACGGCGCGCGATCAGCGGTTAAACATCAAGACTGGGCGCAGTACCAGCGACTCAGTCAACCGGAATCATCGGATTTCATTTTGAATCTCTCGGATTACTATGCCTTCTTCACCTATTCGCTGTTTCATGGCAAGGTTGCCGAATGATCATTTTAATCAACAGCTGACAAAACCGTTCTGGATTGTGCTGTGCACATGTTAAGATGATGAATAGCAAGCAATTAACAATTACCTATGACACTGTTAAACTCCTCGGTCGATATGATCCCCAAAACAAACTTGAGCGCTACTATGAACTTCTGCTACAAGAGAACAAACGCGTCAACCTTGTTTCACGTGAAACTGCCGGGGGCAGTTCTACAGCCGGTCTTATTGGTCTTAGAAAGCTGGCGGCGCAATCGCTATTACCTCTTGAAAAGGTCGACATTGGTGAAATCGACAATTATCTCGATATCGGCTCCGGTGGTGGTTTCCCCGCAATACCCATCCTCCTCACTCGGAAAATAAATCAGACTTGTCTGCTGGTGGAAAGAACGCAAAAAAAGGCGGCAGCTCTCCGCAGAATTCTCTTGAAACTCGACGTCAAGGCTGAAATTGTAAGCCAGACATTTGAGGAAACCACGCTTCAGCCCGTGTTTGACTTGATAACGCTCCGGCTTGTTAAACTCACCCCGAAGCTGTTTAGAAGAATCCAAGCGGTCCTGAAACCGGGAGGTAGTTTCATCTACTACTCTACGCCCAATTTCTCGATTGCGACCGATAAAGTCAAAATCTTAACTTATTACCACTCAACCGATACCGACGATTCGTCCGGAGCTTTTACACTGTTCTGCAAAAAGGGATAGGCACCGAACATTTTAGTTGCGCACTCTCTCTCTGGCGTTTAGAATTCACTGCAATAGGATAATACCCAGACAAGGAGCGTTGGTTGGGCAAAATCATAGTAATCGCAAACCAGAAAGGCGGTGTCGGTAAGACCACAACCGCGGTTAACCTGGCTTCCTGTTTGGCCGCCGCTGAGTATAAAACCTGCCTAGTCGATATGGATCCGCAGGCCAATTCCACCAGCGGCATAGGGGTCGAAAAGAACAAGGTTGAATCGTCAATCTACGATGTTCTTATAGGGGCAATCCCGATACACGACGTGGTCATGGCTACCGATCTGGAGTACCTGGACCTAGTCCCATCGTCAATCTCCCTGGTGGGGGCGGAAGTAGAACTGGTGAGTGTGCTCTCTCGTGAAAGCCGTTTGAAGTCTGCGCTGACAGAGATTGTGGACAATTATACCTATATTATCGTCGATTGCCCGCCATCGCTGGGCCTGTTGACCATCAACGCCCTCACGGCGGCCAATTCGGTTATCATCCCCATTCAATGCGAGTATTACGCCCTTGAAGGCCTGGGACAGCTAATGAAAACGATCGAGCTCGTCCAGGAACATCTCAACCCGCAGTTGCAAATCGAAGGAGTCCTTTTGACTATGTATGACAGCCGGTTGAACCTTTCCCGACAGGTCTCCGATGAAGTGCGCCGGCATTTCAACAGCAAAGTTTATAACACGGTCATTCCCCGCAATGTGCGGCTGTCCGAGGCGCCGTCATTCGGCAAACCGATCATACTGTACGATATATTGTCTGCGGGCGCTGAGAAGTATATGTCCTTTACGAAGGAGGTGGTGTCACAATGAGCAAGGTGGTTCTTGGTAGAGGGATCGAAGCGCTGATTCCCGGTGAAGGTAAGCAGGTCGGAGGTCAGCAGAAGTATCGGCTGGTTCCTGTTGACAGCATTGCCCCCAATCCGCTGCAGCCGCGTCAGGACTTTGACGAGGAAGGTCTGCAACAGTTGGCCGACTCCCTCAAGCGCAATGGTATGATGCAGCCGCTGGTGGTAAAGGAGAACGAGTCCGGATTCACTATTATTGCCGGAGAAAGGCGTCTCCGTGCGGCAAAGATGGCCGACATAAAAGAAGTGCCGGTTGTGCTGATGGACGACGACATGGACGAGCCGCGGATGCTTGAACTGGCGCTCGTTGAAAACCTCCAGCGCGAGGACCTCAATCCACTGGAAGCGGCAGAAGGGTACCGCACGTTGATCGAACGCTGTGGACTGACACAAAACGAACTTGCAGCCAAAGTCGGCAAGAGCCGCACTGCAGTGACCAATATACTGCGGCTGTTGGGCCTACCGGAACCGATTAAGCAGATGATCCGCGAAGGAAAACTCACCGAAGGCCACGCCCGCGCTATCCTGGCCGCCGGTAGCGAAGAACAGATGCTGGTCCTTGCCCAGAGAGCCCTCAGGGAGGCGTTGTCGGTACGTGATGTTGAGCGGGAAGCAGGTCGAATAAAGCGGAAACCGAGAACAAGCATAAGAAAGAGTCCTGCCCTATCTGATGTGGAAACGTTCTTGAAACAACTGCTGGGGACATCCGTCACAATCCATCCCGGGCGAAAGAAGGGCCGGATAGAGATTGAATACTACGGCGACCAGGACCTCGACCGGTTGCTGGAGTTGTTTCGGAGGATTGCGCCGTAGAAAAGGCCTAGTCATGCTTCGACTACGCTCAGCATGACTTAGGAGGTGGCTATACACCATTATGGAATTAGAGAAGGTATTGCAACTACATACGCGGTTCCGAGACTGGATATATGAACATGTCCAAGAAGATGTTAACATAGAGAACAGCCTCTTTGGTATTATTGCGTTAAAAGCATTTGTCGTCTCGTTCAATTCATTCAAAGCCATCGGATTGATTCTTCCCGAACTATATTATGAATCGGCTGCCATTTTGGTCCGCAGCATATGGGAACACTCGCTAATTCTGCATTACATGGAGGCATTACCTGACGATCGAGCGCATCAATACGCTGAGTTCACATTGGTCGAATTCACCAGAAACCTTTCGGATAACCAGAGGACTGAGTTTGAAGGTATCATTGCAAGTAGACTCGCGAAGTATCGTCTTTCGACAAAGAAATCAAGGCGACGAGACTCTTATATGGACACCTGGTCGGGAGAGTCCACTTACAAGATCGCAAGAGAACTTGGTGGTGATTGGCTGACCGAATATAGGACAACGTTTAACTTGGGTTCTGCATACACACACCCCTCACCGGGTGCTATCCTTTTTTCATCCACCGTGGATCAGACAAATGCGTCCCGATCCGAGAAAGTGGAGCGGGAACGTACAGCAATTATTGCCTATGAGGCGATCGAGCATATGCGAAAAACATCTGCTTTGGTCTGGAGACATTCAAAGCTGAAGGACGGAGAGGTACTGACTCACATTCGTAGTTTGGTGAAAAATCTTATGCCCAATATAAAGGCCGGAGCCTTGTTGTGAAGATACTCCGGTACCCAAAGGATTTGTGGCCAATCCTGCGGGGTGAATTGGGTCAAGCGCCCGGGCAGGAGTGGTCGCGGTGTAGAAGCCGTGAGATGGGGAAAGACAAAGAAGCTAAAGAGTTGGAGAAACGGGCAAAAGAGATTCGTGAGCAGAGGAAAAAGTAGGTCGAAACCCCTGTGGTTCCGACTTGAAAAAGCGGCGCACAAGGACCCGCCAGAGGCGGGCTACGCACAAAGCGGCAGATGTGGACATCTGCCAGCCACCTTTGGAGGTGTCATTCCCGCGGAAGCGGGAATCCAGAATGTCGTGGTTCGACTCCGCCTGACAGGGCCGGACCTGGACGGCTCACCATGACGTATGTAGAAGATTACCATGATGTATGTAGGAGAATGTGAACAATGGATTCCTGCCTTCGCAGGAATGACAGGTAAAAGTAGTACATAATCAGCAGGTCTCGGCGAGACCTGTCCTACAAAAGATAGCCGTACAAAAGGTAGTCGTACAGAAGATAGGTGTACAAGAGATAGCATGAGCAAACCAAAGTTTGTGACGATAATGATAATACCGGACGGCACCGATGCCAGAAGGGGATTTCGTATCCGGCAGTGGCTTCTGAAAGCGATTGTTGGATTGACAGTTGTTCTGTTAGTAGGTATTATTGTTTTTTTCGCCTTTTATGGCAAGATGCTCAGCCGCGCGGCTATGACTGAGAAAGTGATCGCAGAGAACCAGAGGCTAAGTCGGTATCAGTATAAGGTTAAGCTGTTGGAAGAGAACTTGAAACAGGCTCGTGAGATTGTTAGCAGGTTGACGGAGCTGGCCGGTATCGACTACAAGTTCCCGAAGCTGCCTGAAGATTCCGCACTCTTTGCAGCCCTTGACAAGAACCAGGCAGCGGTGGTTGCGCGACCGGGCGGAGCAGATTTCTCCCTTCCGTCAGGTTTGCCTCTGCAGGGCTTTATCAGCCAGGATTTTGAAATCGAAAACAAGGAGCATTACCATCCCGGCGTGGATATTGCCTGCGCTGAGGGTACGCCGGTGCTTGCGACAGCAAATGGTGTTGTCGAACAGGCAGTTTTTGACTCCACCTATGGCTATCTGGCCGTTCTCAGGCACAATGACAGTATCACGACAGTGTACGGTCATAACAGCGAGCTGCTTGTCAAGGAGGGACAGCATGTTCCGGCCGGAGGCAGAATTGCGTTGTCGGGCAACACCGGGAAGTCAACAGCGCCGCATTTGCACTATGAAATCAGGATAAATAACCAACCTATAAATCCGTTGGATAACCCATATGATAAAAAAGACAAACTCAAATGAAACAGGTGGTTTGATGAACACCATTATTGGCAAAGATACCGTCATTACCGGTACCGTGGACGTGAAAGGAGCCTTTCGGGTAGACGGCACCGTCAAAGGCAAGATCATTTGCTCTGACTGTGTGACAGTCGGCGCCACCGGGCTGGTCGAAGCCGAAATTGAGGCCAACTCCACTGTCGTTGCAGGTCGCATGCATGGCAATATAGTTGCCACCGAGAAAATCGAGCTTCAGGCCAAATGTGAAATGGAAGGGGACTTGAAAACCAAGTCGCTGGTCATTGAGCAGGGAGCCGTTTTCTGTGGCGCCTGCAATATGAAAGACACCAGGCCGAATTTAGGTTTTCTCGCACCTGAGCACAAAGCTGAAGAAAAGGTGTTGGCTGACAAGCCTCAGAAGCAGAGGGAGGTTAAGTAATTCACAGTATTCGGCTCGGTGTGGAAAAGGCCCTGTTTTTGTGAACAACCCGGTATCTTGTTGTTTGTAAATAACATAGCACAAAACGGCACTGATTTTCCGTGGTCGGTTATCCACATATACGATTCGACTTAATTTGATAGTTTAGTGTAGGTTATGCCCCTGTTATCAAGTATAGGGTTATGCATTACCGGTACTATAAGCGAGATGTGGGAGTTACCATAATTCACGGAAACTTGCGTGAATCGTTTGATTTTTAACAACTTAAATAGTGGTTTTATCTACATGGCGGGTATAAGGTTCTTGATAGGAATGTTCATGATCACCCCTCATCGATGCGGAGGTAGCTTTGTCTCCAGTTGACACCAAGTCTGATTTAACCGCGGTTGAAAATCTCAATGTCGCTTATGAAAAGATTAGGTCTGAAATCGGCAAGGTTATTATCGGACAGGAAAAAGTAATCGAACAACTGCTCATTTCCCTGCTGTCGGCGGGACACTGCCTTCTGGTCGGCGTCCCCGGTCTGGCCAAGACGCTGTTGATTTCGACACTGGCACAGGCGTTGAATTTGAAATTCAGCCGCATACAGTTTACACCCGACCTGATGCCTTCAGACATCACCGGTACGGAAATAATCGATGAAGACCATGCCTCCGGCAAGCGAGGGTTCCGCTTTGTCAAAGGACCGGTCTTTGCCAATATCATTCTGGCCGATGAGATCAACCGCACCCCGCCCAAAACCCAGGCTGCCCTTCTGCAGGCTATGCAGGAGCACGAGGTAACGGCAGCAGGTGAAACCTACAAACTGGACGAGCCGTTTTTTGTTCTGGCCACTCAAAACCCGATCGAGCAAGAAGGCACCTATCCTCTCCCTGAGGCTCAACTCGACCGTTTCATGTTCAATGTCTACATCGACTACCCATCGGAGGCTGAGGAGCACGAGATCGTCAAGTCAACCACCGCTGTTCTTTCTTATGATCTTGACCGGATTCTTGGGGCTGAAGATATCATAGGCTTCCAGCAGCTTGTCAGGCGGGTTCCGGTCTCCGATCATCTGGTCGAATACGCGGTCGACCTGGTCCGAGCCACCCGGCCACCTGAGAAAGGCGCGCCTGATTTCATAAAGAACTGGGTCAACTGGGGCGCCGGGCCGCGCGCCTCGCAGTATTTGATTTTAGCCGCCAAGACCAAAGCGATACTGGAAGGCCGCCCCACACCGGGTCCCGAGGACGTCCGCTTTGCCGCCTATCCGGTCCTGCGCCATCGCATTGTCACATCCTTCAACGCCGAAGCTGACGGCGTTGACACTTTGGAGATCATCAAACGGATTTTGGAGAGGGTGAAGGAGAGAGGGTAGCCCGTTTTGTTGAACCGGTGGTTCGTCTGTGTGAACCCGATATGAATCAGTCAGAGACAGTCATTCCTTTTGCCATGGCCATTCATGGCGGCGCAGGTGCGATACTTAAAAGCAAGATGACACCCGAAAAGGAAAAAGCGTACCGCGCGGCTTTGACTGAATCGCTGGCAGCCGGGTACGATCTGCTCGCCTCAGGCGGTTCAGCTCTTGATGCTGTGCAAAGGGCTATCAATGTGATGGAAGACTGTCCACTGTTCAATGCCGGCAAAGGAGCTGTCTTCACGCATGATGGTCAGCACGAGCAGGATGCCTGCATCATGGACGGCACTACTCGCAACGCCGGTGCTGTAGCAATGTTGCGCCGGATTAAGAATCCAATTGATCTTGCAAGATTAGTGATGGAGAAGTCATCTCACGTTCTTCTTGCGGACGAGGGGGCTGAAGCTTTCGCCAAGGCTCATGGGATGTCGTTCGTAGACAAAGCGTACTTCTTCACCGAGCATCGCTGGCAGCAACTTCAGGATGCCCTCGAGAGAGAGAAAGACGACGCTTCGGAGTACACGCAGCTTGATCATTCGATTGAAGATAAAACCGGCACTGTCGGGGCGGTGGCGCTTGACCGTCACGGCAATCTTGCGGCCGCAACATCAAGCGGTGGGATGACTAACAAGCGCGCCGGGCGTATCGGTGACACGCCAATGATTGGTGCCGGTACGTATGCTGATAATGAAACGTGTGCTGTTTCCGCAACCGGTGTTGGTGAGTATATTATGCGTGCTTTGGTGGCATATGACATCGCGGCGCTAATGGCGTATAAGAATATGAAGCTTGATGATGCGGCCAATGAGGTCGTGATGAATAAGCTGACGGCTTTAGGCGGGAAGGGTGGTGCTATTGCCATAGATCGCTCTGGCAACATCGCCATGCCGTTCAACAGCGAAGGGATGCACCGAGGGTATCGTTTGCCGGAAGGTGAACCGTTTGTTAAAATATTCAAGTAGGTCGGGTTCCTTGCGAGTCCGATACAAAACGTTTTGTGCACCGTCAAGAATCCTTTCGTGACGGTTGGTTTAAGACGGTCAGGAAAGGATTCCTGACCGCGCGAAAACACGACAGAGGTATCGCGTGACACAGAAGCTGCAGAAAAGTCATTCCCGCGAAGGCGGGAATCTAGCTATATTGTTCTGTCGGGTTTTGACTCGCTCTTTTGTGCAGGTTGACAAGGAGTGGTCATAGCTAAAAGAGGACGGGTCGTGAGATTGGGCAGATGAGGGCATCTGCCGGGCACGGCGTTGAACGCGTAGCGGCGGGGCTTGTCTCCGCCGGGGGCGGAGCCCTATTGAATGGGGCGACACAAGGCCGCCCCCTACGCGAGAACGGAGTATAAGTGATAAATGCCCACTGACTACCGACAATACCTGAATCCCGAAATCGTCTCCAAACTTAAAGGTATGGAGCTGCGGGCGCGGATGGTGGTTGAAGGGTTTATCGCCGGGATGCACCGCTCGCCGTACCACGGCTTCTCGGTCGAGTTTGCCGAGCACCGCCAGTACATGCCGGGGGACAACATCCGCGACATCGACTGGAAGGTCTACGGCAAGCGCGACCGGTTCTACATCAAACAGTACGAGGAAGAGACCAACCTCAAGGCGTACCTGCTTTTGGACTGCTCCCGCTCGATGGCCTACCGCTCCGGCAGCCGCATTATGAAGCTGGACTACGCCCGTCTGCTGGCGGCGGCGCTGTCGTACATGATGCTGCGCCAGCGGGATGCCGTCGGGATGGTGGCCTTTGACGAAAAGATCCGGCGCTATGTCCCGCCGCGCTCCAAGTACGGCCACCTGCACGTGCTGCTGACCGAGATCGCCGCGCAGGAACCATCACAGAAGACCGACGTGGGCGTGGCGCTGCATGAAATGGCGGAACGGATCAAGCGGCGCGGGCTGATCGTTGTCCTGTCCGATCTTTTGGATGAGGCGTCCACGATCATCTCCGGGCTGAAGCACTTCCGCTACGACAAGCACGAGGTGATCGTCTTTCACATCCTCGACCCGCGCGAGCGCGACTTTGCCTTCCCGCGCGAGGCGATCTTCAAGGACATGGAGACCGGCGACGAGGTAACGACGTTACCGTTCCAGATCAAGAAGGACTACGCCCGCGCCGTGGCGGGTTTTGCCGAGGAGATTTCGTCTGCCTGCCGCCAGGCCAACATAGACTACCACCCCATCGACACCGCCACCCCCTTCGACAAAGCGCTGTATGCGTTCTTGGCGAAGAGGGAGAGGTTGTATTAACCTTGACGCGTCGCGCGGTTTTTGTTGACTCAATACATAGGCGACTCTACCTATAGTAAGTATCACAAATTCGAATGATTAGCGAAGTTGTGATAGCGATGTGCACCGAAATGGCAGAGAATGTGAGAGTGGAAACAAGGGAAAACACACAAGAATCCCAAAACTCGAGAAGCAGTATTGAGAATCGTGAGCTTGAGGAGAAATCCTCAGGGAAAAAGAAAGTGCTGGAGCGTTTAAAACAAATCCAGAAATTCATCCGAGATCCGATTCATGATATTGTCAAAGTCGATAATGATTTGCTATTAAGTGTACTCGATTCCGAGCCAATGCAGCGTTTGAGAAGTATTAAGCAACTTGGAACAGCATACCTCGTATATCCAGGCGCGGAGCATTCAAGGTTTACACATTCTCTTGGCGTTTATCATCTAGCCTCCTCACTTATGAATCAACTTGAATTGGACGGTCATAAGATTGATGACTATGACAAGCTCGTAGTGAAACTTGCCGCTCTCTTGCATGATACAGGCCATGGGCCGTTTAGCCATCTTTTTGAAGCTGTTCTTAAAGAGGTGGACTACAAATTCGTGAAGAAACATGACTCATGGTCGAAGAAACTAATTATGGAACACAAATCGCTTGCTGGCCTTTTCGACAAATATGACGAGGCACTCACACTCAAGAGGGATGTTACTGACGTGCTTTCAAACAGTTATAAGCCACTTTACCTGTCCTCGATTGTCAATGCTCAATTTGATGTGGACAGATTAGACTACATGTTAAGAGACTCATTTATGACAGGAGTAAACTACGGCCGATTCGACCTACCATGGATTTTCCGTAACCTGTCGCTGAAGCGTGTAAGTGAACCAGATGAGGACAGAAGAATGGTTGAGGTTGAGAGAATCACTCTTGATGCGAGGCGCGGCCTCAGTTCACTCGAGGAATTCCTTCTGGGAAATCTAAACCTGTATGAGCATGTGTATTACCACAAGACCGTCCAGGCCGCCAACGGAATTATCATCTCTGCGTTAATTCGTGCCATAGACCTTATGCGTGAGGGAAAGGACTTAGGAGTTTCATCAAAGGCTCTGTCAAGAATTGCAAAAAGTGAGGAAATGGAAATAGATGATTATCTTGAGCTAACCGACGGCACTGTGATTTCTTGGCTCACGAAGTGGTCATTAAGTGAGGTTGACAAGATTCTGCGTGATTTGTCCCATAGATTTCTCACTCGCAATCTCTTCAAGACGATTGACCTCACGGATCTTAGCGGCAAGGAAAACGCATGTTTCAAGATTCGTGCCGAAGTTGAAAAGAAGCTGAATCAAGACGGTTGGAATTCTCGTTACTACTGTATCGGAATAGACTCTGATCGCATTGGCTACACGCCCCTTTCTGCTGATGAGATTTACGTTACGCAAAAGGACGGTACGACAAGACGCTATTCTGAGATAGTATTCGAAAAGGACGGAAACGAAGTAAGCAAGGCAATTGTGATGCGTCTCAAGCTTCGACGGAGCCTCTTGGTTTTGCCAGAGGAATACTTGAAGTTCGCAAACGAAGTTAAGAAAGGATGGACAACATGAGCATTTTTGAGAGAATCGATAAGTTGGGTGCGCTTTTATCTGCCGCAAGCCCTGAAGGTAAGATCGAGTCCAAGAAAAAACTTCATAAGCTTGTGTACCTGCTTCAGCAGACTGGAGAGGACTTTGATGAGGACTTCATATTTTACCATTTTGGGGTTTTCTCCCCAACGTTAGCTGGCGACCTGGAATTCGCGAAAAATGCAGGCCAGATTAGGATCGAAGAACCTCAGGGTAACGATTGGGGTTATGTCATAAAACTCTCTGACAAATTACCTGGTAAGCCACGAATCAGTCTGTCAGATAGTGCAAAGAAACTGGTTCAGCATCTTGCGGATCGCGAGCCGCAGCTCTTGGAGACGTTGAGCACAATAGTTTATTTGAATCGAAACTATTACCGAGGAAGCGCCTTGGCACAGAAACTGCGTGACTTGAAACCTGATCTCTCAGAACATTACAGCGAAGCATTCAAGCTCTCTAGAGAGCTTTTCCAGATTGACATAGAATCGTAGGACAGGTAGCCCACAGCTTTGTTGTGGGAAGTCTGAATTGTACTGAACGATACTTGATTTGACAGTCATCTACCTCTGAGAGGTTTTGGTTATGCTGTCAGTTTTTCCTCATAATTCAGTTTCGCTTTCTTTGCCAGCTCCAATCCGTC
>Ga0315551_10000279_pt1 | contig 41248 bp, 25 predicted proteins | sample SalMarSW160290MG_FD_203678 | JGI IMG/M metagenome (GOLD analysis project Ga0315551, IMG submission 203678) | Salt marsh sediment microbial communities from the Plum Island Ecosystem LTER, Massachusetts, United States - Salt Marsh Sediment SW1602-90 ...
TCAAAGAACTGTGGACGCTCAACTGGTATCGCGGATTCAATATGGCAAACGCCTGGACCAAAGCAGGTGGCGCCCAGCCCTCAGACTGGCCCCAATGGATGAGAAATTTCAAGGACTATTAGTGAAGGGACCCCGCCTTGCGGGAACCCAAAAGAATACCGACTGCCAGTCGGCTTCTAGCGCGGTAAATCGGATAAGAAATCACGTTTTTAACCGGCCAAGAAGGCACAAAATTTAAACAGTCATTTGACTGGGTCCTGCTATTCTTGGGCGGGATAGTTGGCCCGTTGTCCTTGGGACTCCTTACGGAGAGCCAAAGCTGTCTTCGCAACGTCCGGACCCATCTCTACGATCTTGCTGGCACCGCTCAAATCATTGGCCATAAGCACTATGCGTTCGCTTTGGGAACCCTGTAGATTCAAGAACAGCTCCGTACCTGTCCTTGGTCTGCACCCGCGTACAAAAACGCCTTTTGCATCAGTTAATCGAATTGTTGCTGCGGCCCCTGGTGAGCCCAGCAACGCTGGGTTCTGATCAAAACCCGCCGTTGGCGGGGTGGTGTCGAGAGCATCGATTAAGAGGTCTTCTACATTTTCACACACTACTGCGTGACGCTGGTCAGACGCGGTTGTCTGCAGTTGAACATTAATGAACTTTAATCCTCTGATATGACGGCAGTAGAATCCGTATGCCGGGAGCACGCCAAACATCGTGCTTTCCGGATAACTTTCAGCTTTCTCCGGGACTTCTTTCGACGCATCTTTTTTAGTTCCGCCCCCCTCGAAACCCAGCTTGATGTTGCTCAAAGATACATTTTCAACTGCATGTCCCGGCAGACCGGTGATTGAGCAGCCGATGTTAGACGTCTCGGTTGCCACTATGTTGTTTATAACGACGTTTCGAAGAGTCCCCACGCCGGGCTTCGGCTCATCTTTATCATACTGCCTTGCTCTGTTGCCCAGACGAATGAAAATAGGGACACTTACTCCCTTCATCACAATGTTGGAAATCGCCACCTGGTCTAAAACTCCTCCGTCGACAATTTCCAGAGCTAAGCCAGCGAGTCCTCTTTGCCTGCCATAGGTAACTTTGGAATAACGAGGAGAGCAAATTGTGCAATTCGTGATTGTTATGTTTTGAAAGCCCCCGCCGGATTCGGTGCCCATTTTAATTGCATTGCAATGGCTGCTTATCACACAGTTCGCGATTGTCACGTTCCGGCATGGTTTGAGCGAGAGGCTTTTCATGACTATTGCGTCATCGTCTGAATCCACCATACATCCCCAGATGCAAACATCTCGGCAGCTGTCGATATTGAGACCATCGTTGTTGTATGCGGCGTGGTTGAATACTGTGATGTTTTGGATTCTCAGCCTGTCACAGTTGCGGTAATGCTGCATCCAGCTTCCGGCATTGAGCATCTTGAGGCCTTCGACTAGAACATCACGGCAATTCTCCAGATATATGCCCTTAGGACGGCTCCTGTCTTTGAAGCGAAATGCAGAACCCTGGCCGTCGATTGTGCCTCGCCCCCGTATGGTAACGTGCTCAAGGCTCGTCCCTGCAATGAGACTCCAATAGCTGAAGTTCGGCTCGACTGAGCTCGCCGAAGTCCGGCCCCGTGGGCTTTTGCTTCCTGAGGTGTGGGAGTGAGCATAATCGTTCGGGTCCCGGCTTCCCAGCAGCGTACTACCTGAATCGAGCAAGAGAGTAACATAGTTCTCCATGTAGATAGTGCCGGAAAGCCAGTTTCCCGGCGGCAAGTAAACAGTTCCCCCGCCATCCGCGGCGCATTTGTCGATAGCCGCCTGAATCGATTTAGTACATAGTATCTTGCCATCTGCCTTAGCACCATAGTCGCGCACGTCATATACGGCTTCGGTACCGGGAGTTTCTGCCGAGACGTGGTTCTGACATGGCTGGAAGGTTGCTGCTAAAAGGCAAAAGAACATTGATGTAGTCCCGTATCTTTTCATGATTATCGTTTTCTCTTTCATAATATGGTTTTTCGTATAACCATGATTCAACTCATAAATCAAAGTCTGATTATTGATGCTAATGCAGGATTCCCATAATTGCAACTTCAAATCTGACCGGGAGCAGAAGCTTATCCATATCGGAGTGAAAGTGGGTGTGCGACACCCATGAAGCTCAGTTCCACAAATTTCACAGATTTTTAACGAAAGATTACACAGATTTATCTGTGGCAATTAGCTCCAATCTGCGTTAATCTGTGTTAGCGACAACCTCTGTTTAGTTTACACACTGTTGCCGGGTTGTTGTTTATTATGAGGTGAAATGGGACAAGGAGAACTCAAATGTATCTGCGAAACTTGAATTCAGATATCCGCCACGGGCGGACTTCTGAGAGGCGTCTCGAAAGTGTGAGCGCGGCAAAGTGGATATTGGCAATGTGTGTGATTGTTAGCATTGGCTTGAAGGCAAATGCTAACAATGTTAGCTTAGCAGGTCCTCTGAAAGTCAACCGAGACAATCCTCGTTACTTCACCGATGATAGCAGCCGGGCTGTCTATCTGACCGGTTCACATACCTGGTCTAATCTGGTGGACATTGGCCCAAAGGACCCACCGCCGCGCTTCGACTTTATGGCTTACCTGGATTGGATGCAGCAACTGAATCACAACTTTATCCGACTGTGGACGTGGGAGCCGGTAACGTGGAATACAAAGGCTAACAGGGAGAACAAGCTCCATACGGTCGCTCCTCAGCCCTGGGCGCGAACCGGGCCTGGTCTGGCCCTCGACGGCAAGCCGAAGTTCAATCTCAAGACCTTCAATCCCGTCTACTTCGACCGATTACGACACCGTATTTCATCGGCCCGTGACCGCGGAATCTACGTTTCGGTAATGCTCTTTGAAGGCTGGGCAATGCAGTTCTCTACTGGAGCATGGGAAGGTCATCCATTCAACCAGAAGAATAATATAAACGGTGTTGATGGAGACCAAAACAAAGACGGAAAAGGATTGGAATTTCACACCTTGGCAGACCCAGCGGTCACTGCCCTGCAGGAGGCCTATGTCCGGAAAGTAATCGACACGGTCAATGATTTCGACAATGTGCTGTATGAAATTTCCAATGAGAACCACCCCCCATCCACCGAATGGCAGTATCACATAATCCGATACATCAAAAGCTATGAGAAGAATAAACCTAAACAGCATCCAGTAGGGATGACGTTCCAATACCGCGGCGGGAAGAACGAGACCCTGTTCAATAGCCCTGCTGATTGGATTTCTCCAAATAGAGATGGCGGCTACCGGGATGACCCTCCGATTGCCGATGGCCGAAAAGTCATCCTTAACGATACTGACCATCTCTGGGGAATTGGAGGAAATCAAGCGTGGGTGTGGAAGAGCTTTCTCAGGGGGCACAATCCCATCTTTATGGACCCCTATGATGGTGTAGTTCTCGGAAAACAGTTTGACCCGAAATGGGCCCCGATTCGTCGAAGCATGGGATATACACGAATGTATGCCGAAAGAATGAATCTTGCTGCGATGCGGCCGAGCAATGACTTGGCCTCAACAAAGTATTGTTTAGCGAAGCCCGGAGTGGAGTATCTGGTCTATAAGCCTGCGGCCGATGAATCCCGCCCGTCGAAGACGGGACGGGATGAAGCTTCTATCACTGTTGAGCTAAAGGCCGGCACATACAAATACGAATGGTTTGACCCTGAACAAGGTAAAGTTGTATCGACAGGTATTATAAGAGCAAACGGTTTAGAACAAACGCTTAAAGCCCCTTCTGAAAAGGGACCCCGCCTTGCGGGACCCAATGGTGACGCCGTGATTTACATCGTTCACTCAGAAAGTAACAAATCTGGAGGATGACAATTATGTCTAAATACTCAATCTGGAGTATATTGACTATTTTACTCGCACTTTCGCTGGAGGCTGAGGTCGCCAGAGGAATGACTTTTCCAGAAAAAGATTGGGAAGAAGCGACGCCTGAATCACAAGGCATAGACTCGGCCAAGCTTAATGCTGCTGTATCATATCTCAAGAACAATTCCGGGCGAGATGGCGTCAAGGAGCTGCTCATTATACGCAACGGATATATGGTCTTCAAAGGCACAAACATCGACAAAGTCCACGGTGTCTGGTCGCTCACAAAGTCTTTTACCAGCACGGTGCTCGGCCTGCTTATCGATGATGGCAGGGCGACTCTGGATACGCCGGCAAAGGAGTACATCCCCAGCCTGGCTGCAACCTATCCGACTGTCACGCTTCGGCATTTCACAACCATGACATCTGGATACTACGCCGTCGGTGATGAGCCTCGTGGCAGCTATAAACACGGCCCAAGCCTGACTCCTTTCAAGCCGGCAGACAAGCCGCTATTTACGCCGCCCGGCTCAAAGTATGCCTACTGGGATTCAGCAATGAATCAGTTCGCCAATGTTCTGACCCGCATCGCCAGCGAGCCGATAGAGGCCCTGTTCAAGCGTAAAATCGCTGACCCAATTGGGATGAATCCCGGCAAGTGGGACTGGGGTGATTTCGGAAAGGTAAATGGCATCGTAGTCAATGGAGGCTCTGGAAATAGTAACAAGCACGTTCAAATTTCGGCTCGAGAGTTAGCCCGTCTTGGCCACTTATTTCTAAATCAAGGCAAATGGAAAGGTAAGCAATTGATAAGCAGTGACTGGGTCGATCAGGCGACCCGGGCCCAGGTACCGGCAACCTTACCTTTGGAAAATCTTAGTGGTGCCGACGGCCGGGGCGTCTATGGCTATAACTGGTGGGTCAACGGTATTAAGCACGATGGCAAACGAAGGTGGCCTGGCGCTCCACATGGTACCTATTCAGCCAGCGGATATAATAACAACGATATGTTCGTCATTCCTAAATGGAATATGGTTATCGTTCGCCTGGGTCTGGACCAAACCGAGTTCAACATCACTGATAAGATATACGGCACTTTCTTACAAAAACTCGGCCAGGCAATCATAGACGTTACCTCTGAAGTTAGGATGTAAAAGTAGCAGGCCGGACTTAGACGAGCTCAGTCGAGTCGCAGCTTAGTTGGAGAAAGCGACAAAGTGTTTGATTAGAAGGGACTTATTCGTTAGATTATAGGGCAAATAATTTAAAAAGGTGAGAGCGAGGTTCACAAAATGACAGAGATACAGCCAATTCTATTATCGGCAATCACCTGCAACAGAGTCATTTTTGACAAAGTCTCTGGTATGCCGAGTATTATAGATATTGTTCAAACTATCAATGCTACAAGATATCCGGCAAGACATCCGCAAATTGTCTTTTTTTGTGAGATGACGAATGGGCATGGCACAACGAAAGCGAAAATAAGACTCATTGATGCTCAGGAAGAGGAGAAATTTATATTTGAGAAAGGAGGAACAGTACAGTTTAAGGATGTTAAGCAAATCGTTACTTTAGCGATGGATTTGCACGGCATTGTCTTCCCCCACCCTGGAGAGTATCGTTTTCAGCTATTTGCCGGAGGTTATTTACTTGGGGAAAGACGAATTACTTGTCGGAAGATTAAACTGTCACCAAAGACCAGGCCTAATGACAGCGAAAAAGACTGAGAGTATAATAACAAACAGCAATTTTTCCACATTATAACCAACATGAAAAGCTATGGATGTCATTCTCTACATCGTTTCAGGCCCGCTTTTTCTGATATCCATAGCTGCACATTTATATGTAAAACTTCGCCTGCGTCCAAAAGACTACGCAAACAGATCCATTATGCCTCCTCCCCAATAAATCTAAGCACAACGAAATACGATAAATACCATCAAATGCAACAATTAAAAAGTGTAATTGAGAAGTGTAGTACTCTATGACATTTGATTTTGTGAGTTGTCATTCCCGCGAAAGCGGGAATCCAGTTTGTTAATTGGCTGAATTCCGCATCAAACGGGAACAACCTATATCCACAAATTAAAATGTCGTAAGGTAGTAGTCCAACTTTCGAGAAACATCGGTGGCTGGCTGAAATCTCCATGCTATTCCAGCAAAAGCTTTTCGGCATTCCTCAGGATTCCATCATCGCCGCTCCACGGTGCATGATTTCTATAATTTATTGGTGTCGTTACACAGACTTTCTGAATCTGCGGAAAATGTCCATCGTGCCAATACCAATCATGCCGAGCAGCAAAGCCCCCGGTGCAGGTATAACAGTCACAGTAACACCAGGAGAATACATCACACCGGAAGCGGTCACTTCCAGCACATCGCCAAAGCCATAAAGGCCTGGTAAAGATGGAAATGGAGATAGCGTAACCGGGTCTAAAATGCTGAAAACAAGCGCATCCAAACCCCAGGGACCTGGCGTATTACTCGCAGTCATCTCGAAATAAAATGACAAAGTTGTTGCAGCAGATGGTAAAAAATCCTTATAGGTGTAAGTGATTGTGGGGGTAACTCCAGGGTCTTCATCAATCCGCAAGACGTAACTACCACCGATGAGGTTTCCTGAAACAACACCGACGCTAACAGGATTCAACCAATCTTCGAATCCTTCGAGAGTCCCGGTCTCGAAATCAATGATTTCAATCGCTGGCTCAAGAGTTACATTGTCAATCAATGCCCAGGAATCACCAATAACACCGGAGTTGTCATATAAGTCTATTTCCAATTCGATTGCGCTGCCGGCGAGAGAGGATACGTCAATCGAAACGCGGGATGGAAGAGCCCACGTCGTTCCTGAAAAAGCAATTAAGGCTAATAGTGCCACAAACAAATTGCTCACAATACTTTTCATCATTCCAAATTGCTCAATCAATAAAACACGTCAATTGTCACTAACTCTAAATACAGCAAATACTGAAAATAATTAATGCTGCATCTCTGCCTTTGCAACACCGCGCCAAAACTGGCGCCCGAAGTGACGCATTTGGGCAAAATACTCTCCTCCTTAAGGGTTAGATATAAATATGTTCTCAACTACACAATTATACAAAAACCCGGTCCCATGTCAAGTGTAATCACCGGATTTTCAAATTTATTTTTCTGGCTTTCGCTCGATTTCGCCGCTCACGGCATAAAAAACGTACTAAATTATCTCAAAGACCTTGGTCAGCAAAGGTTTTTTTCTTATACAACTAAACTACATATTTTGTGATAGTTACCGACCGGCCAATATGCTGATTGTTCTACTCGTCCATTGGAAGAGTTCAGCAGTTGTCTTGTGCCGGATGTTGGCCAGACAACCAAAGCAATTTATCCAAATAATTGTACCTGACATAGAACAAGGCTCAGAAAAATAGCCGTGCTTTCTTAGAAACGATATGCTTACACTCCTGAAATCTTCTACCGTGTCCTTCTTGTCCCAGTAATATATGCCCATATCTTTTATTTCCTCTTTTTTTTGCCGAAATCATTTTAGATACGGTACTTCACAAAACTAAGCCCATTGCATCAACCATTTTGGCCTGTATTGACGTCCACATCGACTTCTAAAGGCGGCGGCATGTTGTCTCTTGCTCGCAGCCTTTGCAGTCTTTCCAACTGATTCAGAGCTTTATATAACTGCCGTTCTATCGCACCTTCATACCTTAATAGCCTGTCTAATTCATCTTTTAATGGGATATTACCCAGCTTCTTTATAACCTGGAGGCTAAGCCGATTCTTTTATTTCTGTTTCTATAAATCAGCAATCTCCTTCTTGTGTTCGTCGATATTCTCGTCACAAAGCTCGATATCGGCTTCCCAAATTTGCTCATCACTCCAGCCTGCACTATTATTCAAGAACTCTCTGAAATTCTTCGGGTCGAATCCTTCATAGTCCTCATGGCCGATCAAAAGATATTTGAACTTATCTTCCAGCCATTCCCAATTTTCTCCCCAGTCATAAATCTCTTCAAAAGGCTTACCGTCCTTATGCATCTTGGTGAAATCCCTTTTGTCTTGCTTCCAGGCACCTTCCCCTACGGTAATAACGGCCTCTTTAGCAAGCAGGCCATGTTTGAGGGCATTGTATTTTACGATTGCCTTACCTTCCGGAGTTTTCACACCGTCCTTTTGTGCGTTCTTTTTATTGGCTTTCAATTGCTTTTCTGATACGGTCATTATAAATCTCCTTGAATATGAGTTTGGACTAACGCCTTGATTGCTGCTTTGATGTGTTCCGGGAGGTCAGGCCAGACCGCCACAATTTCAGTCAGATCGGCTGGTAGATCTGGAGGCCGACCTTCAACTGTTTTTGGGAAGTTTTTGTACGCTGGTTTGTAAGCGCCTTTTTGAGTGCGTTGCAACTTCCTGTCATTACAAGACTTACTATTTTCGGGCAGCGGACTTCGAATCCGAAGGTTGCAGGTTCGAGTCCTGCCGGGTGCGTTTTTCACTACACTGTCGTCAGTAGATAACAGATGATGTTCATCGTTATATAGATCCCTTCCGGCTTGCTGGCATCGAACACCTGGTATGTTTCACGCTTACCTCAGGATTTTATGGATTAATAACACCGGGTGAAGGTGCAGAGGCAGTCCAGTTATCAGGGTCATTGCCGTAATCGGAGCCTGTCTTGCGCGCAAGTGATTTGCCGACGCCGTCCGGGTCTCTCGGCCAGAGGTCAATACCGCCGGGACAATCCTCAGGATGAGAACCATCACTGTAACTTACCCTGTCAACGCGAATGTAATAAAGTGTCCCAAACTCGTCCACGTCACCAGGCATCGAAAGCTCCAACCTCTCGCCGGCGTTGTTCAAGCTGCCACTATAAGGACCAAGAATCTCCTCAACCTGGACAGCCGGATACCGCCAGGCAAACGCCTCCGGCTCCTTGACCAATAACAAATATCCGCCGGCAGGTATCGTAACAGGTTGCTCTTCCGGGAACGTAAAGTCAATACCATCGGTGAACTTCCACGGCTGAGCTTTGTCATAATCATATAAGGTTACCGGCTCGGCGCTGATGTTGTGCAGCTCGATGTATTCATACTGGTCGTTAGTATATGAACCGCCAACCGGCCAGGACGGATTGTACATAATCTCGTTGATGACTATAGGGCCGACCTTCGGATAAGCATTTGCCGAACCCGGAGTATTCTGACACATCGGAACAAAGTTGTAATTACCTGTGCTGGGCTTATAGAAACGGCCAAACGATACATCGGTTTCTGAGGCGCCGAAATCCTCGACCTGCCGATAGCCGGTTAAAAGGCTACCTTCCGCTGAGCTGAGATATATCTGTTCGCCGTTCTCGCTCAAGGCAAAAGTCTGATAACAGCCCTGGTCACTCGGATTATCGAAATGCTGGTCTTCATAAAAAAGAATATATCCATACGGAGCAATCCTTGTCCCGGCGGCAATCTGGTATTTCATCAGATTAGAACTGCTGTCACTGAGGAACCAGCCGCCAATGTCTATAGTAGTGTCTGTAGTATTATGCAGCTCAATCCAGTCCGCAGCGCCGGCGTGTGAATGTGCCAACACCTCGTTAATAACCACTGCGCCTGGGTCGGGAATAATATTGTCGTCATTTTCACCCGGCGAACCCCCAAGATAAGCACTTGCACGCCAGGAATCCTTCTCGTTCCAACTATACCAGTCGGTGCTAAGCGGGTCTATTATTGTCAGAGAGAAACCGTCGCCATCTGTAATAGAGCGCCAGCCGTCTTTGTAGTCAAAGTCCACAATCGTTTGGCCGATAGCATCTTGTAGCCTGATTCGCTCTCCTGCATTATTTAATCTGCCGGTGTATTCCCCGGCTATATTTATATCTGTACCGTATCGGGCCTCGAAGGCATTGCGGTCCTGAACGACTACAACATATTCGCCGGGTGCAAGCTCCAGATTCGGGAAGGTAAAATCAATTCCGTTTGTGAATTTAGCCAGATTCAGATTAATTGTTTCGGTCCCGATGTTTTTCAGTTCGATGTACTCTTCGTTTGGTTCGTCCGACTCATCTAAGTTCTGCGGATGATACATAATCTCTGTGACACGCATGTTATTTGCTACCGGGCCCACGGCGAAGGTCGCCTCGTTAAGAGCACTCCACATGCCGCCACTCAATATGCGAGTCTTGACGTGGGCGCTATGAGCCAGTGTGATTGGCCCGGTATATCGCAGCACATTACTTGAGGTGACACTTTCATCGGGTGGAATGCTTTTATTGGCAACCAGCTCGGCGGATATGAGAAAGTCGGAACTGTTAGTCGAGTAGTTTAGGCCGTGAATGGCTAAGATATTGTTACCGTTCCGCAATACGCTAAGGTAAGCAGAAAGGTCGATGTTCTCAAAGTTGATGGCTTCTGAATCAGGGTGTTCGGCGTCAGCTCTGGAGTTCCAGGTTGGTGTGCCGGTGAAATTGCGTCTGGCGACCTCGATACCGTTGATGTAGGCGATAAAGCCGTCGTCGTAACGAACTTTGAGCGTCAACAAGTCGAAGTTGTCCGGGTTGTCGTTAATGGAAAATGGGATGCGAATGTAACAAGTGGCATTTTTTCTAAACATCTGGTCTCCGAGGTCAAGCACTATGAGGTGGGTATAACCAGAAAACCTCGAGTATCCGACGCCACCGGGGCTTTCGACACTGGCCAGCCAGGCCGAGTCGTTGAATGATTCACCGCCCTTCCAGTTGTCACTGACGGTGCGTACCGGAACAAACACTCGTTTAGCAGCATTTTCAGCCACTAAGGTGGTGCTGGTACCGGTTTCTGGTGATATCGCTGTCAGGCGTGGGTCGGAGCCGTCAAGGGTATAATAGATTCTGGGAGACCGGCCGAGACCGGTCATGGATAGGCTATCACCGGCTGAAATCTCGCCTCCCTGCTGGCTGAAAAGTGGCGGAGCAGCGGCAAATTCAGTGCCGATCTGAGTGTCCATCCACGTCAACCGCTCTTCAAGCCAACCCTTCATCCAGTCGATTTCCTCCTGATAAGTCTGAGCAATAAACCAGTTCGGCCAGACATAAGAACCAAGAATAGACCAGCGACTAAAGTTTCGGACATGTGCCTCACTAAGCAGCTTAACGATATCGTCAATGCCCTGAAGCAACAAACCTGTATCAAACAAATTTTTGCGCAGACCATACCACCGGTCGGCGTAACGCAGGCGGAAATGTGGGTCTTCGAACAAGCGTCGCCACCACGGGTATTCTGTGTTACTAAGCAGACTATAATACCACCCATCCGCCTTCCAGCCCTCAAGGTAATTGGCATTACCGAGTGACAAGTTATAATCCCAGACAGGCCCCATATTCAGCTTGCCGCCTCTGTCCTTGAACATATAGGTACTAAGGCGAAAACCGTCGATGTTCTTGGTAAGCTCAACAAGAATGTGGTGGTCGATAAACGAATCGACATCGATATACCCGGCAAATCCATTGACAGGGTCGGTAAAGTTCGGCCCGTACAGCACCGACTCGAACTCGTTAAGATAGTTATTAATCCAATCCATCTGGTCTTGCGTGATATCTATCCCATTAGGCTCAACATATATTAGTTGCTGACCGGTATTGGTATTAAAAGTTACATCGCCCGGGTCGAGCTTGTCCTTCTTGACAATATACCCGCCGGTGATTTCCGGCTCAGTGTTATCAGATGGTTCAAGTTTTGTGATATTGACGCGATTCTCACCCTGTTTAATCTTTTCCATCAACACATATACGCCCACATAATCGCTCATCGAGACTCCCCCGCCGTCCGTGTTCAGAAACAGCTCGATAAACCGTGCACGAACGGCATATCGACCAATATCATTGCTCCACTTATACGCCAGATAATTGCGCATTAGTGACTTGTCCGAATAGGGCCCCTGGAGGACCCAGTCTGATTCTGCGGGAAAGCCCAGAATAGAAACATCTTTGTCCTCATTATATTCGTCCAACGTTTCTAAGTGGTACTGCTTCTTGGCAAAACCGGCTGAGCTTTTACCCCGAATATTGAGCCCGGCTCTACTGATGAAATCGGGCGGGCTGGTTATTCTAATCCTGCCGCGGGTCACGGTGTCGATAAAACCGGCAAAGGACAACGTCTGCGTCTCCGTTGTTTGGCCGACATATTTGCCAAACTTATCAATGATAGTAATGGGCAGGTTAGAGCTAAAATCCCGGACGTCCGGCTCAAGAAAGATATAAGACCGCGTCTCGATATTTGAGGGCTTGAAGCCCGGCTTGATCGCCTTGACACGCAGATGTGTGGTCTTGGTGATGGGAACAGGATTGCTATAGACTATACCCCCGGGATGCCGCCCAACACCGGAAGTATTATACGGCTCACTGCCGTCGAGAGTATAGTATATTACGGCATCTTTGGTTTCGGTAGCGATTGTAACGGAAAACGGCGCAGTATAAAAGCCGTGCCCATGGCTGAATTCCGGCCCGGCAACCAGCCCCAGATATCCGCCGCTATTTTCCGCTCCCGGAGTCGGCTCCGAAATGAACCTCCAAACATCATTAGCATCAGGGTAGCGGCCGTAGGAAACATCAGTAGTCTGGTCGAGAAAAAAAACAATGTCAATCAGAGTACTGCCGTCGCTATCGAACAGACCGATTTCCTCGCCAACGGCACTGAGTTTGAAATTCGCATGAAGGCCGGCCTCAGCCGTATCGTTGTCGGCCCATATCAACAGATAGCCACCTGCGGGAATGATAGTTGAACCTCGAGAATTGCTTTGAATCCGCCACTTGGTCGGAGCGGACAAGTTGTCCGTCAGGTACATACCGGAAATATCAATAGCATCGGTGCCATAGTTATAGATTTCAATCCAGTCATCATATTGGCCCTGCGGATCCTGGGCGGAATTGTTATTAGACGCCATGAACTCGTTGATTACCAAAGGTACGCCGTTCAAATCACCCGCCGGGCATTGTACCGGCATAAAACCCGCCAAAAATATGTCTAACACTAAGATTGGCAGCAGATTTTTCATAGAAATCTTTCTTTTTATTATAGCATAAATTAAAGGGCAAATCAAGGCGGCAGGCCAAAAATGCTCGCCAGAAGTGGTTTTCTCCACGTTGAGTACATTTTTTCACCGACAACGCAGGCATCGGGCTTCCCTTGGGGATAGAGCGGGTTATTTGGATAGGCTCTAATTACACAAGAGATTGCCACACGCGTGTGGCAGAATATTAGTGCAATCAGGAAAGGATTTGTTAGAATATGTATCCCGGCAAACGACAACGCAATAACGGGAGGTATGTTTTATGAAAAAACTGCTATTTCTCGGTATGATATGGTTTGCAATGTTGGCTATGTATGGAGTATTGCCTGCGGCTGAGATCGGTTGGCAAGCATCCGGAAAAGGTGGAGCCGTAGCGGCCGGCGGCAGCGGAGCTGTTGCAGCAGGGATTTCAATACTTGAGCAAGGTGGTAATGCAGCGGATGCAGCGGCGGCCACGCTGCTTGCACTCAGTATAACGGATTACGGCTCTTTCGCTATCGGCGCTGAAATACCGCTAATTATCTACGATGCTCGCAAACAAGAGGTGAAAGTCCTGTGCGGACTCGGCGGCGCACCACTCGAGAAGAACGCGATTGACTGGTATTACAAAAATGGTATTCCCGCTAACGGCAGTATGAAAGCTGCACCCGTACCCGGCGCCCTGAGCCTTTGTATTACGACAGTTAAGCTATACGGAACGATGAGCTTCGAACAAGTAGTAAAGCCGTCCCTTGAATTACTCGATTCCGGTGATAAAGACTGGTATGCGAATCTGGCCATCACTTTTCGCAAGCTCATTGAAACGGAAAAAGAGACGCCCGGCAGCCGTGAAGAGAAGCTGCAAGCGGCCAGGGACCGCTTCTACAAGGGAGATTTATCTGACGAATTAGTGGCTTTTTATATCAGGAATGGCGGATTTCTCCGCAAGATGGACCTTGCTGCGCACGTAACACGGGTGGAGGACCCGGTCAGGGTGCAGTATCGAGGCTACACTATTTGCAAATGCGATACGTGGACGCAGGGCCCATATCTTTGCCAGACGCTACGGCTTCTGGAAGGCTTTGATTTGAAGAAAATGGGACACCTGTCTGCAGACTACATTCACGTATTAGCCGAAGCATTGAAGTTAGGCTTTGCAGACAGAGACGAGTACTATGGAGACCCGCTCTTTGTGGACGTGCCGATAAAGGCCCTTCTTAGCGATGAATACACAAATCTCCGCCGTCCTTTAATCGATATGGATAAAGCTTCTACAGAGGTCCGGCCGGGTGACCCTGTTAATATGAAAGCTCTCGAGGCCGGTGGCACATATTGGCCCGGACCTGGCGGCACTACAACCTGCGTTGTTGCCGACCGATGGGGAAACGTTGTAGCTGCCACGCCCAGCGGTAACGGTCCCTACGCTGTCTGCCGCGAGCTGGGAGTAGCGCATGGTAACAGGCTTCGGAGTCTGAATACCACAGCGGGGCACCCTAATCGTATCGAGCCGGGTAAGCGCCCTCGCATTACTCTAACACCAACAATAGTCCTTAAAGATGGCAAAGCGGTTATCGCCATCAGTGTCGCAGGCGGCGACCTGCAGGACCAGACTACTCTCAATTGTCTTCTTAACCACCTTGAGTTTGGTCTGATGCCCAAAGATGCAGTGACGGTGCCCCGCTTTAGCACGGGACACCAGGAGAACTCTTTCAACCCGAATCCCGACCGCAAGAAAACGTTGGGGACATTAGGGAGCCTCACGTTAGATGACCGTATCGATGAAAGCATCAGACGTGAGCTGGCTCATCGTGGACATCAAATAACAATAACATCGCGGCCTATTGCATACCCTGTTATGATTTATGTGGACCCGAATACCGGAATGATATATGCAGCGGGTGACCCCAAGGCAAGACGCCACGCGGCGGCTTTGGCTCGGCACTAATGATTCGACAGGCTCACCATCCTGACCAGAGCCTGCCCTCTGACTTGTCCGTCGTCTTGTCCGCCGTAGCTTAAGCGAAGACGGAAGTTTCAGTGAAGACGGAAGACTCGGCGAAGGTGGGAGCATGGCCGAATGGGTCGAAGGAAAGAGCTTCGGCTTTCCCCCGTTAGAAATTACTTCCCATAGTGGACTGTCAGGCTTTCATCGCCGATTTCTAACGGGGCTCACACGGTTTTGGTGCTGGGTGCCGTTGTTCATAAGGAATCCTGCAGCCCTTGAGCGAGCTGCTGCAGCTTCTGCAAACGTTTAGAGCTGATAGTTCTACAGTAGCGGAGGTTTGCGTATTCGAGATACCAATCTGATATCCTTGTCCACAGCCCATCGCCCAAGTCCTCGGGCCCAAGGTCTTGTGCTCGGAGCTGCTGAGAGAAAGTGTGTAAAGTCTCGCTGAGGTCTCGCCGCGGTCCCTTGGCTTTTACTTTGCGGTCCATCCTGGCCAGCATCTTGTGCAAGCTCGCAATCCCTGGGTTTCTCACCGCCCCTGATTGTGTCCGGCCTTTAGACTTCTTCCTGTTGTAGTATCGTAACAGGGCCAACGACAGTCCACCACAAAGGAGGCTCATAAGTAGAACTAAGCCGGCAAGCAGGCCATGGGACTCGAACAACCAGCTAAGCACACCAAAAAGACCATATTGATACAAAGCTTGCAGGAGCTGACCAAGAGTACCAATACCGCCGCCCATGCGTTCCAACTCTTCAGCAGCGGGCGCCGCGGCCAGATCATCCTGGACCGTAGCTTCGACAATGGTCCATTGTTTTCGTTCCTGGTCCCAGGCTTCAGCCCAGGCGTGGGCGTCCATGTACCGCGCGACCCACAATTCACCCTGTTCGTCTTTCTCTGTGACTAAAAAACCGGTGACGTATCGAGTTGGTACACCAGCAAGACGCAGCAGAATCGCGGCGCCGGAGGCAAAGTACTCGCAATAGCCGGTGGATTCCTCAAGTAGAAAATGGGTCAGCTTATCTCGATCGGGTGGGATATCCAGTCCGAGCACGTAGGTGTAGTTGGTGCGAAAGTAGTTGACGACAGCATCGATTTTCTCGGTTGTTGTGCTGCATCCCGCGAAAATTCTGTCTGCCATCTGACGTATACGCGGGTCAAGTTGATTGGGGATGTTCAGCGTCCGGCGGCCTTGCACACCAGTCGGAGGCTTTTGATAAGCTGATTTCGCATAGGCAATCCGGTAATTCAGGCCACTACGAAATTTCGGAGCATAAACAATATCGTCATCGTCCCGCAGCAGCAAATTGAGCGGTGCTTCAAGAAAAGACGTTCCCAGAGGTGTGAACACAGCATCGGCGAACCGGGCTTCATGCCGGATGGTCATATACTTACAATTGGAAGCGTCTCTCTCGTCGAAGCGAAAGACATTCGTTCTTCCTACGAAATACATGCCGAACGGCTTGTTCTGTTCGGGAAAGATCGCTTCCCGGTATGACAGATCGTGCCATTCGGATTGACGATAGACCTCAAATGCCCTGGCCCTCAAGTAGCCCGGGCTGCCGTCACACTTGATGCTAAGCGCGGGCGTTGGATCCTGGTCTGCCTTGATCAACAATATACTTGACAGTCTGCCGCTGGTGGAGAATCCCATAAGTGACACACCGTCTGTTTTACTCTCCAAGGTGACACGTCCCCTCCAGAACCAGACCGGCAGGTAGTTTAGAACCTCCACGTGGCGATAGAGCATTGAACTCATAATCCAGCCGCAGTTTGCAGTGATGACCAGTATCAGGCTAAAAGCAAACACCCCTGCTTTCTGCCGAAAGTAAGAAGGGGCGGACATGTGCCGCTCCATCGCTGAAGCTTCCAGCCTTCGTAGCACTACGGCCCAGTAGGCTTTGGCGCGTAGGCGCCCCATACGTTTTGGAATGGGCGTGTCCACCGATTCATGGGTCCGCCCAAGGCTGACAGCGTATAGCACGACCAGAATGACGGAGAACAGCTCTGACAGCCGGAACGTGATGTACATGTCATCAAGTAAGAGGACCTGTCCCGCGGAGATGGTGACGGCTACGTGAAACAATCCCAATGAAGTCGGCAGTCGTTCAGGTGATCCGAGAAACAGTATGAGGATCATTGAAGCCAGGAAGTAGCGGGCAATTGTTTGCCAGGCGACAGCCGCCGCTTGTACATAAGCTACACGGCCGGGGAAACTGGCATAGCGGTAGTGAAGTGAAAACATAATCGCCAGTAGTAGCAGAAGCAAAGACGTGATAACTCTTCTTTCCGGCTTGATATCCCAGGTAAAGCGCCGCTGCAAACCCAAGAGGCCCAGCATACAAAGGATAGTCGGATAGGCAATATCCCCAGAGACCAGCGCGGTCAGCACAGAGCTTGTCAGCAACATGATGATAGCTATGGTCTTTTGCGTCTTCATAAGCGTTCTATCTGCCCCGTCAAGATATCATCAGGAGACAGGAACCGGACATTTTCAGGCCAGCTCACATTGCCCTCATCCAGATGTATTCGGCTGGACTCGCCTATCAGGAGAACTGTGCAGTGGCAGCCAGCCTGGCCGGCCAGTTCCAGCAACCGCCGGTATGCCTTGTCCCATTTAAGAAGAATGAAAACGACCTCAGATATTTCATAGAACCGATTTGCCAATTTTGGGTTTATCTGCTTCAGGGAATAGCCTTTCGATGGTTCAACGCCTGCCAGGAGCTCGTGTATTTTGTCGAGGCGTACGATTCTGGGCAAGGCAGTGAACTGATGTAAATCGGGGCCGGCAAGCAAAAAATCGATAAGACAATCATTGTTAATTGTGAAAGCTACGGAAGCACAAAGAGAGACGGCAGCTTCGAGCTCCTTGACCTCGCTCGACTTTGACCACGACAGGACTTCAGGTATGCCGGTATCTAATACCAGTGCGGTGTAGTTGTCGAAATCATCGTGGTACTCCTTGGTGGCCGGCACGGACAGGCGAGCCCAGGCGCGGGCATCAATATTGCGTGGGGAATCTCCCTGCAAAAAAGGGCGGTTTCCCGCGTATTCAAGGAAAACTCCGGTACGACCAGCGAGTCTGGCGCCGCTGGCGTGAACGTACCGACTTATGTGTCTGAGGGGTATTTGAATTCGGGAAAAGGCCGGAAGGACGATAAGGGTCTCCTCATCATCACGGGACGTGCCGAAACTGAACAAGTTAAAGGGAAAGCTGGATTGGCAAATCGGCTGCTTGATTCGGTAGTATCCCCGCCGCTTGGGTTGTATCGCAACAGTCACTTCGGTAGTCTCGCCGGGCCCCAGACGTGAAACTACGTGTTCGCCTCCGACTTGCTCAATCGCTTCAGGCATGGCAGCAAAACTCATGCAGAGATTGTAGGCTGGCAGGCGTGCGACGTTCTTGAGCACGTACCTCAACTGTGCCGTCTGGCCTACGACGATACGTTCAGGCAGATTGCCGCTGATCTGGATTTTTGGCCGCAGAACAAAGCCGACCAGCAAAGCCATTAGCACGACCGAGACCAGAGCTGAAAGTACTCCGAAGGCAGGAACAATCAGGGTGGCTAAAGCGACAAAGCCGGTCCCGCGCAGAACCATCTTGCCTGCATCGGTCAAGCCAAGACATAATCTCCCATCGGTTTTCTTCATCGTGACAGTTGCCTCTTCACCCCGTCCCGTCTTCGACGAGTGGGATTCAAACAGGTACTTTGATACGGCCGACGATGTCAGTGACAATCTGCTTGGCGGTAGTACCACTGTGGCGCGTTTTAGAACTCAAAAGAATGCGGTGTGGCAATACATAAGGGACAAGCCACAACACATCGTCGGGAATGACAAAATCTCGCTTTTGGAAATATGCGCGTGCCCGGGCCCCTCGGTACAACATCAGAGTTCCGCGGGTGCTGATACCGAGCTGAAGACGATTATCGCGGCGGGTAGCATGAACGATTTCAACGATATACTCCAGAATACCATCATCCATGTGAACGTCGGCCGCCTCTTGCTGGAGCTTCCGGACCTGTTCAAGCTGGAGTACAGGCTTTATTCTGTCGAGTGGCTCGGTATGGGCATGCGACTTGAGAATATCGACCTCGACTTCGACTGTCGGATAACCCATGGCAAGCCGGACCAGGAAACGGTCCAACTGGGCTTCAGGTAATGGATAAGTGCCGTGGAACTCGATGGGGTTCTCTGTGGCAATCACCATAAACGGTTTTGTTAATGGATAACGTTCGCCTTCAATGGTCACCTGGTTCTCATTCATTGCCTCCAGCAGGGCCGACTGGGTTCTGGGTGATGCGCGGTTGATCTCATCGGCAAGAAGGATGTTGCAGAAGATAGGACCAGGATCGAACCTGAAGTCCCCGCTAACAGGGTTATAGATAGAAGAGCCCAGAATATCTGCAGGCAATAGATCGGGTGTGAATTGTACCCGGCGAAACTTGGCGTCAATGCTTTTGGCCAATGCTTTGGCTAAGGTCGTCTTGCCAACGCCCGGTACATCTTCAATCAGGACAGACCCCCCTGCTAACAGGGATACAATCATTACATCGATACATTCGCTCTTGCCATAGATAACACTCTGCAGATTCTCCTTGAACGGTACTAATAGTGGGTTTTCCATTTGAGTAGCTGTCAACTCCTTTTTTAGAACCCGTCTGTGACGGCCCGAAATACGGTCCAATTCGTTTATAAACTTAAACGCTGTATCGTATATTAATACGCCTCGATTGTAAATCAAGTTCTCAGGAACCGGGGCTCTATGGGGTGTGGCTAATTTTTCTAACATCACGGCGTTGCTTGCCCCCGAACGTAGGTGCGGTTCGCGACTTGTGCCACAGGTAACCGCACTTAACCGAACCATATATACACAAACCACTTTTAATTTTATTATTGCCTTGCCCTACTCCAACTCGACGCCCCGCGTCGAGCGTATTTAGCCCCGGTCTCTGGCCGGGGGTGCAGGCGCGAGGAATTCTAAATTTTCCTTTTTCTTTCCAATTCTCTAATCTCTAATTCTCTAATACACTAAAATTTTCTTTGCCTTTTCCCTTCTTTTGTGTTATTTTACTTTCCTAAAGGCATAATGCAGCCGGGAGGGGAAACAACAAGAGATAAGAGATATGAAAATTGAAGCGAAGCAGCGGCTAAATTTGCAAAAAAAGTCCGCCAGATAAGCGGCGGATAAATGTTGTTTATTATTATGTTGGGTAAAATTTTCATTTCATAGTGAGTGATCTATGCCTGATTCTCATTTTTTGTTAAATTACGCAAAATATGTTAATGAATTATTACACGGTTATTTAGTCAGTACATGGTGTTATAAGCATGAAATAATCGAGATTTCAGACATTGCTACTGCCTTATTAATAACCTATGACAATATTCAAGATGATACTTATGAAATCCTTTCTGATGTGGATTGGGATTATTTTGTTTCAAGGATGAGTAGGATTAAACCGGATTGGGCACATTTTTCATATGAGGTCATGCAAAAATTGTCTGAGCATCCTGATAAAACAATGATGGGATGGGAGGGGAGAACAATATACTTTATTAAAGGTGGCAAGTTTCCAGAATTTTGGTCAACGGAAAAAGCCTATATCGATGTAATTGCTCTATTGTCTGGTAGTGTAAGAATGTACGGCCTAATGAATCTACATGAAATAGAAAATGTGTCGAAAATTATTCCCACAGGTCAAAATTGTTTTAAAGAATATGAAGAATTTAATAGAAAGGCCATAAACTTTTTATTTATTGATCATCTTGGTGAATGCAAGCTTCAGCAACGAACAGAACCGGGTAACGAGGGATTGGAAATTAGGGACCTTATTTGTTCAAATAAATCAGAAAGAGGTTTTTGGGCTGATATTAAACAAAAATACTCTTGCAGCGAAGTGCTATTCGAGGCTAAAAACAGAGATGAACTGGATCGTGATGATCTTCGGCAAACCTATTGTTATTTAAAACCCGCTTTAGGGTTGTGGGCTTTTATAATTTGCAGATCTAAACAACCTGATAAAATTAATGCCTACAATAGAACGCTATTTAAAAATTTTAATCAAACCAGAGGAGTCCTTATCTTTTCCGACAAGGATCTACTTAGAATGGCAAGAATTCGACTCAGAGGTCAAGATCCCTCAGACTATTTAACTGAAAGAATGGCTGAATTTATAAGAAGTATTTAATCTAAATATATGCTAAAATAACTAACCACAACATGCACCAGATGGCTGTTTCGCCTCCGCTCAACTGCCACTGGTGAACCGCCCCGTTCGACTGAAGGGCAACATGATATTATGCGAGTATTGAAGAAGCAACGGGACTTATACAGACTGTATAATCATTATTAAAACGATGGGAACAACGTCGAATGCCGATTCACTTTCCAAACGTATCCATCCCACGTCCCAAATATCTGGGCGGTGAGACATGGGAGCTACAGAATCTTTCTGAAGTCACCGTTCTCTTCGGAAAAAACGGCTCCGGTAAGAGCGTGCTGCTCCGCTCGTGGAGGGACAAATCGGAAGCCAACGTGCACTACGTTACACCTGAGCGCACAGGCGAGATGGATCTTCAGTCACAGTATATGCGTGAAGAATTGACACCATCAAGTAGGCGATCAGCATCGTCACGAAACTATATGCCGGAGTATCGCCGCCGTATCATTGGCCGCATTCAGTCTTACTTCTTGACCCGCGGCGATTACCGTGAAATGGGGTCAGCCCCCGCCTCACCCAAAGAGATTGAATCTTTCATCAATAGCCTCGCTACCGATTTCTTGGTTGAGCTTGTTGCTTCTGGCAACCCCCCTTACAATATACTACGGGTTGAGGGGGAAACCAAGATTAGCAATGTAGATCAACTCAGTTCTGGAGAAGCCCAGCTCGTCACGATCGCCTTGGACATGCTTACTATCGCTGCAATCTGGGAGATACAAGATCAGTCGCAACGAGTACTTTTGATTGATGAGCCCGACGCACACATTCATCCCGACCTTCAAGTACGACTTTCAGATTTTATTTTCCGTATAATGGAACGATTTAATTTACAAGTCGCGATTGCTACTCACAGTACTTCTCTGTTGGCGTCATTGGGCCAATTCGGAGGCCCTCGAACAAGCGCGATCTACGTAAGCCGTAAGCAAAATCAATACCAAGCGCAAAGATTTAGCGACATACACAAAGTCCTTTCCGCATGTTTGGGGGGGCACGTCCTAATGGGTCCCTTATTCGGTGCCCCCATTCTGCTCGTTGAGGGCGATGACGACTACCGTATATGGAGTCAGATTCCCCGACATCATGTTACAAACTTTGCAGTCATTCCGTCCAATGGCGAAGAAATAAAGCGGTATCAGAAAGCTCTTGAGAGCATCTTCGCAAGCCTTCGCGATACAAACGAACAGCCATGTGGCTATGCCTTACTTGACGGCGACAAGTCGCTCCCCACTCCTAATCCCCAGAATCCGCAGAACCACGTGCGTTTCCTGCAATTATCCTGTCGTGAGGCCGAAAATCTTTATCTTTCCGACGAGGTTTTGGCTTCGATGGACAAAGATTGGACCTCGGCTTCTGATCTCATTCTTACAAAAGCTAGTGATTTTGGTGAGAAAGCAGATTTCTTGGCGCAGGCAAAATCCTGGGATCGGAAACATGGGGATATAAAGCGAGTAATCAACGAAGTTGCTCAAATTGTGGATATGAAGCCTATTAATTGGACTGTTCGAGTGGGGCAAGTGCTTGGCCGAAGCCAGCCACAAGGTCAAGTCGCAGAATTTCTTGGCCCGGCTGTCATAGATGCTTTGTGGCCAGCCAATACATGATGAGTTTGTATCGGTCTAACAATCGGCTCAGGCGACGTGGAATCTGCGCGCATGAGCCGAGGCGTTCCGGTGAATTCAAAGCAAGAATCCCGCAATGAACCGTAATGATGACAAAAAAAGTTCTTTTTTGGTCATTTTTTTGTTGACTATTGTTTGAAATAACGTTAAAATATCCGTATGTTTGCTTGCCCCTTAGTGGCCAGCAGGCTAACATAAACCGCCAGTAGGCACCGGATATAGCGTAGAACCGCACGTTTTCGTATCAGCAGATACACGCCAATAAGCCCAGTCAAGCTTGTCCCCGAATGTCGTAGTCGGGGATCCAGAATAGTCAATAGTAAATAGTAAATCAGAAGGATTTCCCAATCATGAGCATCCAGCATCCAACTTTAGCTCACTTTAGGCACTTTAGCTCACTCTTAACTCCCTCGCCCCTCTACATCTGTCGAGAACCCTCTACAAATCAGCTACTTTTTATGCAAAACAAACCCAATCTTGTCCGCCGTAGGCGGATTGCAAATGAATGTAAGTATCTTTTCAAAAATTGCTTATGAAAATAAACACAATTGGACACTTGGTCAAAACAAACCCAATTCAAACCCAATCAAACCCAATCTCCGAAAAGCCAAAATGAATGTAAACTTAACTTTAACAAAGGATTACAGAAAAAAAGATGATTTCGTAGTCCGAATAAACAAACCCAATATCCGAAATGCCAAAAATGAACGTAAACTTAACTTTAACAAAGGATTACGGAAAAAACTATGCTTTAGCGTCCAAAAAAACAAACCCAAACAAACCCAATTCAAACCCAATTTCGAAAGGCCAAAATCGCTTGCCAAAAAATCCGGCCACACACCGCGATTTAATTGTGCCCTTTACAAGAAATCAATTTTTTGGCATTATGGCATTAAATGTTTAAAGAAAGGTAATCTCAATGACAAAATCATACACAATAACCACTCGCAGAGGGTTTCTTAAATCATTAGGCTTAGCTACAGTGGCGTTGCCATTTGCTACCGGGTGTGCTTCGGCCCAGCCTTTATTCAATGCCGGCAAAAAACCCCGAAACGTTATCTTTATCCTCAGCGACGACCACCGCTACGATTTCATGGGCTTTCTCAATAAACCCAAATTCCTCAAGACCCCAAATATGGACCGTATGGCCCGCGAAGGTGCTTATATTAAATACGCCACTGTTTCAACGTCCCTATGTTCGCCCAGCCGCGCAAGTATCCTCACCGGCCAATTCGCACATAGACACGGTGTCGTTGACAATAACAGCCGCGTCCCGGCAGGCACCTGCTTCTTTTCTCAGGACCTGCAGAAAGCCGGCTGGCAAACCGCCTTCATGGGCAAATGGCACATGGGCCACGCCAGCGACGAACCACGTCCCGGCTTCCACAAATGGATCAGCTTCAAAGGACAGGGCGTCTATTTCAATCCCACCTTCAATATCGACGGCAAAAGCGTCAAACGCGAGGGTCACGTCTCCGACCTGCTCACCGAATATGCTCTCGACTGGCTCAAGAATGGCCGCGACCAGGACAAGCCTTTCTTACTCTATCTCTCCCATAAAGCCGTTCACGGCATGTTCGAACCGGCCAAACGACATCTTGGCAAATACGAAGACGTCATCCTCGAATATCCCAAGAGCATGGCTAACACCGAAGAAAACTACAAAGGCAAACCCCGCTGGGTCAAAGAGCAACGCAATAGCTGGCACGGCGTGGACCACATGTACCACGGCCAGATGGACTTCGACACCTTTTACCGTCGTTATTGCGAAACTCTGCTCAGCGTCGATGAGAGCATCGGCCGCGTTATCAAGTACCTTGAAAGCAATAATCTCGCCGAAGAGACCCTCGTTATGTACATGGGCGACAACGGCTTCGTTTTTGGTGAGCACGGGCTCATCGACAAACGGCACATGTACGAAGAATCGATGCGTGTACCGTTCTTAGCCTGGTGCCCCGGTATGATTGAACCCGGCTCAGTTATTGAAGAGCTCATCCAGAACATCGACATCGCACCAACCATAATGGATGTAGCCGGTCTCGATACCCCCGAACGTATGGACGGACAATCGTTCCTGCCCATCCTGCAGGGCAAAAAGACCCCCTGGCGTGACAGCGCCTTCTATGAATACTACTGGGAACGTAACTTCCCCCATACCCCAACTACCCATGGCGTCCGTACCAATCGCTACAAATACATCCACTATCACGGCATCTGGGACATTGATGAGCTCTACGACCTGCGAAACGACCCGGAGGAAATGAACAACCTCATCGACAGCCCCGAACACCAGGACCTGATTAAACAGCTCAATAACCGCATGTTCGAATGGCTGGAGAAAAGTGACGGTATGCTTATCCCCCTCCGCCGGGACCAGGGTTTCCGTGCAATCGAACGTAATCCTGACAAGATTAGAAAATAACTAAAAGGGCGCGACACATTAGCGTCGCTGTTCGGCACGTTTTGCCTTTGCACGGTCAAACTGTCTGCGGATAAAGTCGACGGCGGTTACCGGCACGGCGTTTTCTTCATGTCGAACAACCTTACCGCTCTTGGGATCCTGGTATTGCACGATACATTCAATGCCCAACTTATCAAGCTGCTCCTTTAGCGCGATGCCGAACCTTGGGTGGTGAACGATTAAGCCCAGCGACGTCTCTTCTGTCACCTCTATGTTGGGATAACTATATATGAGCAGCGCGGGCGGGTCGTCTTCGGAGACGTAGGTAATCGGTGCGGCCTGCCTGTAAAGTTCATACGCGTGCGGACTGTCAATTTCATCCGCCTTGATACCGTAAAACGGGAGGAAGAAAGGATGGCGTTCGAAGTTGGGACGTGGAATGCCGATTTTCTCGGCAAAACGCGGGTCATAGGATGACTGCCCGTTGCGGACCGCGATGCACGTCAAGCGCGTCGACTGCCGTGCTATGGGGTCGCCGCTGTCCGGGTCGGCCAAGTCGTCGTGGAACGCCAGCCACATTGACGTACCGGCTCCGGCAGAACCACCTGTCGAGGCAACCAATTGCGGATCGATGTTCCACTTTTCGGCGTTGTGACGAAGAAACTGCAGGGCCCGGGCACAATCCAGATATGCCGCCGGCGCCGGAGCGGTGTCGGTCAACCGATAGTTAATGGCTGCAACGGAGAAACCTGCGTTGAGGTAGGACTTTGCTTCGCTGACATTGAGACTCTTTTTGTCACCGCCACGAAATCCGCCGCCGTGAATGTAGAGTACCAGCGGGGTGGGTCCCGTGGACTCCGCGAGATATAGGTCCAGCACGTTTCGCTTGTGAGGCCCATAGCGCACGTTCGCATGGTTCGGCGTTAGCGAAGCTGCCGATAGGGTCGGTATGGCAACGATACAAATGAAAGCTAACAATCGGGTTTGTTTGCTCATTGTGGACATCTTCTTCTTATCTCCTTTACTTGTTTACTGATTCATATCGGCCGGCGTCGTTTGCGAGCGCATCAACGGACCGTGTGGCTGCCATCTTTTGCGACCTGACACGGAATACCGAGTCGCGTTGTTCGCACAACACGCCACATTTTAGCACCAGTGAGGGTCAGGGTCAAAAATATTCGTCCGGTCGCTTGGTTTAGCTCTGCAAGAAGCCCATTGATCGTAGTACTCGTGATTTCGTGAATCGAAACGATGCGCCAGCCTGTACGAGGCTACCGACTGAGCAACCACTCCACGGCTGCCTTTGCAACATCCTGCGATTCGCCCGAGAAAGTCGTCAAGTTCTCAAGCTCGCCGGCGGCAATGAAGGCGGCGCTAACAATCGGCGGGGCTTCTTTCCCTTCTCCTGCGAGCCATAGTCGTGTGGGTGCCGAGAGCGCCAGCAGTCCAGGCAGGTCGTCATACTTGGCCGCGCCCGGCACAAAATTTATATCGTAAATATCCTTCAAATCGGCGAAACGAAATCCCTCTGTGTTAATTGCCGCGCGCGTGATGGCCCCTTGTGCCTGTGCGACTGCGGCAGCCACCAAAGGGCCGGTACCATTCGGGCCAACCACGTCGATCTCATGCTGTTTCACATCGTCGCGCTTCACGAACGCGATCACTGCCAGAATGTCGTGCACACGGCGAGCAAACACTGGCAGGTTGTAACAGTACGTCCAGCCCGCAAATGCCTCTTCACCGGGCAGCCAACGCTGCCGTTTGCTTCGCTGTCCCTCTGCCAGGAATTCGCCTTGATATAGCAAATCAACGCCAATCACGGTCACGCCGGAATTAAGCAGTCTTTGAATAGGCGCCTTTAGCGAACCGTCGTCCAAATAAAGTCCGGATTTCCCCTGTTCGTCGATCCAAATCACGGTCCGCTGCAGGGCCTGGTTCGGCGCAAGGAGAACCATTGGCAATTCCACCTGGTGATTCTCAATAGAACGATAACGCAGGAGTCCAGTTGTTTGGCGATACTTGCCTCGGTCTGCTGATTGCGTTGATTCAAAACCGAGCTCCGGGTCGTTCGGCAGCTTTCGCAGCAAGACATCCCACGCCCCGCCGACGACTTGACGATAACGCTCGAGAGACTTACCATCTCGAGGAGCCAAAGCGGTGATTTGCCTCTCGGCGTCGTCGGTCAGCCATTCGAGAAGCTTGTGCTCAAAGTCGGGATCAACCTCGGGTCGAGGATATTGAACGTCCCATACCGACAGTTCCTCGCGCTCCAGCCGCTTGTATGGACGTTCGAGAATCGGTTCCTCAAATCCGAGGTCGAGATGCCGATTGAGCCAGTGGTACATGGCCGCCCGGCTGACATAGTTATAGTTGTGTGGAAACTGTAAGAGGGCGACATGCGAAACGTTTTGTGCTGCTCCAAGTACTCTATAATGCTGCTTCAGCTCAGGAAATCCTTGCTCCGGCATAGTCCGTGTATCATCATCAGCCGAAATCAAGAGTAGCGGCTTGGGCGCATGCAGCGCAGTGAATTCGAGGTTGTATGTACCGATGCGAAGTCCACTTATGTTCTCACATGTGCATCCGCCCTGTCGAGTGGTAGAGACAATCACCACCGGCACGGAGACGAGCGGTCGGTCGTCCACGGCACACAACATGAATGTCTGGGTTCCTCCTCCGCTGCCGCCGGTCACCGCGATACGCTGGGGATCGACATCCGGCAGACTGGCCAGGAAATCGAGGGCACGGATGGAATTGTATGTATGCAGTCCCATTGGGTTTTGCAGGTTCAGTTCGGCCGAGGCGCTATAAAGACCGCGAGCAGGTGGTTCTTTGAACTTCACCCGCAACTGCGAAAACCGATGAACAACATTTAGTGGTATCTGTACGCTGTCGCCGTAGCCGATCATGTCGTAGTGAAACACTACACAGCCCATGCGCGCGAGCTGTACACAACGCGACTGCATGAAGCTGCGTCCGCCTTCTTCGAACCGCTCGGCGCCTTGAGCAATCTGCTGACGAACTGCATCAGGCCCTACGTCCTGAAAACGCCCGCCTGGAAAATGGCCATGAGGACTCAACACTCCCGGTCGTCTTCCCGTTCCATCTTTGGGTCGATAGAGATTGCCGGTAACATAGAAGCCGGTGATGCTCTCGAAATAAACTTTTTCGACAGTATAATCACCCTGGTCGAGCCTGCCGTGAATGACCGGATTCAGCGGTGACTTTGTCGGCATCGGCCATAGGCCTAACGTCACGCGTAATATCCGCTGGGTGTGCTCAACTCGCTGCTTCCATTCTTCCGGCGACTTAGCCGGGACAAACGAAAAGTCACCACTTTCGCCCCTCAACGGATTTAGGCGCGTGTCGGCTGGGATATCGCCAGGCGGCAGGACGCGCGGCGGCTTTGCCGTTGTATCAGACTCGAGCGGTTTAAGACTTAGTGATGCAATGACGAAGACGATAATCCACCCAGCCGTGCCAGAGCCACGGCTCAGCAGGCAAGGCCGACGAATGAACCTCATTAGCATATTTGGAATTGTCAAAACGTACACTTGTTACTGCTCCCGTGATGTCGCTAAGAATCTCCTTTTACATCACTTCAATCCCGCACCAAAAAAAGAACGCGAGGAAGTGTTTTTTGGTGCGTGACATCCTGAATTAATATGAACACATTCTACTACGCTCAGTGTTCATTCTGAGCAGAATCGAAGGATGAACTATACCATTGATTTCCTGCTGAATCAAGTTGTAAGCCAGTGGTCTATGATTTCATCCGCGGCCTCAGGAAGAATGCCGAGGACCCGGGCGAGATCAATAATCGTGGGGCGCCTGCGAATTTCGTGCATGTGGAGGACAGCAGAAAGAAAACGCTCACGGGAGCATCCAATATCCGCAAACGTGTGGGCGGCACCGGCAGTTTTAAGGCAGCTCTTGATTTGGTGGGGAGAACGAACCTGGTCCTTGGCGGCAGCAAGAAAGGCCCGCCAGGTTTTACCATCGGTTAGTTTTGCGCACATAGTTTGGAGCATGGGTTTCTTCTGTTCGTATTGTTGACGGACATTCCCGGCCAAACTACCCCAGAAGGTGCTATCGACGTCAGATGGAAAAGGGCAGCAGTTGGGCATTTCGGTCTGGAAGATTCGCTCATAAATGGCTGCGGAGAATATAGTGCCGAGGCCGACCTGTCGGCCATGAAGGTCGTGAGCAATGCCATCAATGCCGGACATCATGTCAAGAGTATGGCTTAGGAGGTGCTCGCCACCGGAAGCCGGCGCTGAGGTACCCACGATAGTCATAGCGATACCGGAGTATAGTAAAGCATTGAAAAGGGTTTCTATTGCGACAGGCTGACGATTCTTGATGTCCTCGGGGCGGTCAAAATAGTAAGTCTCCAGATCGTTGATTATCTTGCTGCAGTAACGGCAGAAGTACTCGCCATAGAAGGTGTGGTTGAGGAGCCAGTCGGCGGTGCTGACAGGTTTGGCGATGGTATCGCCAAGACCGGCGGCAGTTAATTCAAAAGGGGCATTGACAATGACCGAAGGGATAGCAAATACAGCCAGGGGAGGTTTGGCAGGGATTATGGTTTTAACACCTTTTATCGCGGGAGCGACATTGGCAGCGGTGAAGCCATTCATTGTTGCGGCGGTCGCAATAACAGCGTAAGGCAGGTCATGTTCAAAGGCTGACCATTTTGTAAGGTCGTTGATGACGCCGCAACCGACTGCAAGGGCAATGTCAGCAGGTGGCAACCGGTCGTTGAGCCAGTAATAAGTGGTGTCATCGCAAACAGGACTGCCATGATTGGTGTCAGGGACGATAATGTGGTGTGCCGACCAACCGGTTTGTTCGAGGGCCTCTTGAGCTTGCCGACCGGCAATGTCCCAGGTCCGCTGGTCGGCTACTATGAGAATACGGCGTCCATCAACAAGGGATTCCAAAAAATTGGGTAAACGCTCCAGGGCATCCTCTGCATAGACGAGGCTTTTGATGGGAACCTTGTGGGTGCGTCCGCATTCGCAATTAAAGGTTGTATTGAGCAGTTCTTTGAGATTCATTGTCTCAGTGTCACTCGGCTTCGATTATAAGCCCGGTGTGCTGCAATTGGCCTATTCCAGTTTTACATAATCTTTTCGACCACTACCTGCTGTCCTTCAGTGAAGTGTGCCGTGGCGGCGTCTTCCGGGCTGATTAGTATCAGTTCACCGTGGTCCGAACCGGCGGGCGGGCCGGCGCTCCGTCGCCATAGCTTTGGAGCGTCGGCGACCTCCCTTGAACTTACGCATAGCATCAACTTGGGTCCCGGCAACGAGCCCTTTCAATTTAGCCTCTGGTTTCGGTTTGGTAAACAATGTTATATCCCGCACCAATTGTCTCTCAGATAAAAGCCTGTTCCCAACTCCAATTTTCAGCGCCCGGGCCGGGTTCAATTGGTGCCGGACGATTATAATACCTGAGTTAGCTTCTGTGAAATGAGAAAATGTCCCTTTCGTTTGATGGGTGCTTCAGGACGGTGAACTGTTGGCCATAGCGCGAACAATAGGGAAAACGGGAATCCCCGCCAGCAATGAGCGGGGGCTTCTGACCCATTAACAAAAATTCTTGGTGCCATAGGTGAACGAGTACCGCCGGGCTGCGGCGGGCTTTGCCCCGACGAGAAATTGCAAAAATACGTAGTTACCAAATGCGGCATATAGGATTGACTTAACCGTCTTTGATAGTTAAAATAAGCGCGTAAAGTTAGCAAGCTCGTTTTTTGATGATGCTAATCCAATACCAATTGTCCGACGGCGATGCTCTCGACTTGCCGGTGGTCGGCAGGTCGGCTGTGGCTGCAATTGGTGCTGGACATAATCGGGGTTCATTTAGGTAGTAAGGTGAGAGGTTTAGTTCAACAGCATGTTGGGTAGATATAATATGGCTTTTTTATTCAGTTACATATCGCACCATAACCGTCTGGTTTTGATGGCGGCCTGCGTCGCATTTATGTTTGGGCCGATCGGGCCTATCCTCAGCAGTAGCTTTGCTGCGGAGGGTAAATCCATACGAGCAGAAGATATTGACACAGCCCGCGAGCAATTCAAGACAGGCCAATATACACAATGTATTGAGTCAGCCCAAAAAGCTATCGAAGAAGAAACTTACAGGAGCAAGAGACAGTGGTGGATTCTGATGGTCGAGTCGCTAATGGCACTGGGCCGATATGAACAGGCCGCCAAGGAAATTGACTCAGCCCTGCTGCGTTATACAGTGAGTATTCGCTTGCTAAAGCTCGGGCATACGGCAAATCTATACTGCGGCCAGACCGACTATGCTTCTGAAATGTTAGCGAAAATTTATCGGTACGGCCGCTGGTTCAAAATTGAATACTGGGAGCCAGATGACTTAGTGGCCTTAGGTGAGGCATTGTTGCTGCTTGGGTCTGAACCTCGGATTGTTCTTGAGCAGCTTTTTAACCGGGCCATGAGGATTGACCCGGACTGCCGTGAAGCCTATCTCGCAGCCGGAGCACTTGCGCTGGACAAGCAAGATTACGAGTTAGCTGCCAATCAGTATCGGAAAGCTCTCGAACGGTTCGGTTATGACCCGGACATGCATTACGGATTGGCCAGGGCATTTTATAATAGTGACCGGATATCAATGGCCAAATCATTAGATGCGGCCCTTTATCTGAATCCCAATCATGTGCCCTCATTGTTGCTGCTTGCCGAACACCAAATTGATTGCGAAGACTATGCTGCGGCGGGCAAGCTGCTTGACCGGGCTGCTGTTGTCAATCCGTGGCACTCAGAGGCCTGGGCATATCGCTGCGTTTTAGCCCATCTGGGTAATGAGCCCAATGCGGTCAATACCTGCCGCACAAATGCACTGAAGTTTTGGCCGACCAATCCCCGGGTGGACTATCTAATCGGAAGAAAGCTGTCGCAGAACTATCGGTTTACTGAAGGCGCTGCTTATCAGCGTCAGGCGCTGCAGCTCGATAAGGATTATTTGCCGGCAAAAATCCAACTGGCCCAGGACCTGCTTCGGCTGGGTGACGAATCCGAAGGCTGGACCCTGGCCGACGAGGTTTACAAAGCGGACCAATACAATGTCATGGCCTACAACCTCGTCAATCTGCGCGACAACATATCCAAATTCAAAACGCTGACCGCAGATAGGTTTATCGTTCGAATGGATGAGCTCGAAGCAAATGTGTATGGTGACAGGCTTTTGAATCTGCTGCAGCAGGCCAAGTCGGAGCTATGCCCAAAATACGGCCTCGAATTGGATGAGCCCGTTACATTGGAGCTGTTTCCTAATCAGCAGGATTTCGCTGTGCGCACGTTCGGCATGCCCGGCGGGGACGGGTTCCTCGGGGTGTGCTTTGGTAATGTAATCACTGCCAACAGTCCCAAGGCATCGAGAGCAGTCAACTGGGAGTCAATCTTGTGGCATGAGTTTTGTCACGTGGTCACACTCAATCTGACGCACAACAAAATGCCGCGCTGGCTCAGTGAAGGGATTTCCGTGTACGAAGAAAGGCAGCGTAATCCCGCCTGTGGCCAGCACATGAATCCACAGTATCGCAAAATGATCCTTGGAGGGGAGCTGACACCGATCAGCAAGCTAAGCAGTGCATTTTTGAGTCCGCTCACGCCCATGCACTTGCAGTTTGCCTACTATGAGTCGTCGCTTGTGGTGGAGTTTCTCATCGAACAGTTCGGCACTGAAACCCTAAAGGCCATCCTCGCCGACCTGGCAAAGGGTGAAGATATCAACAGCGTCATCTCCAAGCGGGCGGCTCCGATCGAGAAGGTCGAAAAGCAATTTGAGGCCTTTGCTCGAAAGCGGGCCGAGAATCTGGCTCAGGATGTTGACTGGGCCCAGCCCGAAAACGGACAAATCGATACTCCTGACTCAGAGGCATTAGCCAAATGGCTGACCAATCACCCCAACAGCTTTTGGGCACTGAGGCTGCAAGCCAACAATCTTTTAGCCGACGAAAAGTGGGAACAGGCCAAGATACCGCTCAAGAAGCTAATCTCAATTTACCCGAACTATACCGGCGAGGGTAACGCTTATGATCTCCTTGCCCAGGTACATCGCAAACTCGCCGAGACCGAACAGGAACGCCAAGTGCTCAACGATTTAGTTACAATCTCAGCCGACGCGGCGGAGGCCTACGTACGTCTCATGGAGATCGCTATGGAGCAGAAAAACTGGCGTGAGGTCCTTGACAGCGGAAACAAGTATCTCGCGGTCTATCCCATGTTAGGGACTGTTCATTGGTGCATGGGGCGGGCAAACGAAGAACTCGGCCAAAACAACCAGGCTATTGAATCGTATCAGCGTCTGCTCTTGTTGGATCCCCCGGACCCGGCAGATGTCAACTACCGCCTGGCGCGGTTGTTTGCGGATCGGGACCCCGTCACTGCAAAGCGATATGTACTCGAGGCCCTGGCGGATGCACCACGTTTTCGCCAGGCACATCGTCTATTGTTGAAGTTAATCAAAGACTCCCAGCCCGACAAATCGGAATACAAGTCCACATCGAATGACCAGGGTGAATTGAAAATAGTGCAGGAGAGTGCACCATGACAAAATCAAAGTGGTTCATTATTCTATTCATGATGGCATGTGTTTGGGTAGGCATGGTGTTCGCACAGAGATATTCCAATCGACGATATTCCTATCGAAGGGGTGTGCCGGATTGGGAGCCCGACAAGGAGTTTTCACATGATGTCTTCACATTCGTGCGAATCCGGTATGCCTCCGGATACGGCGGAAGTGGGTACAGAGGGAGACCTGGTCGCGGCTTCAGAGGTGATTACGGACGTGGTTACGGTCGCGGCTTTAGTGGCGGCAATTGGGCAACGGACTACCCTGACAGCGATTTGAACTTCTCTTTTCGCCTGCACCAATTGACTTCGATGGAAGTTAATCCTGACGGAGTGGTGCTCGAACTAACGGACCCGAAACTTTTCGACTACCCCTTCATCTACATCGTGGAGCCCGGCCGGCTGGTCTTCAGCGCAGAAGAGGTCAAGGTTCTCCGCCGTTACCTGCTGAACGGCGGGTTTCTGATGGTTGATGATTTTTGGGGTGAAGATGAGTGGTATAACTTCTACCGTGAGATAAAGCGGGTGTTTCCCGACCGCGAACCGGTCGAGCTTAACCTGGACCATCCGATATTCCATGCCGTATTTGACCTGAAGGAAAAGCCGCAGATTCCCAGCATCGGCGTTGCCCTGCAAGGGCGCTCTTACGGTATTACCTGGGAGCGAGAAGATGCGCGCGTACCGCATTACAAGGCCATCTATGACGACAAAGGCCGGATAATGTCTATTATCTGTCACAACACCGACCTTGGTGACGGATGGGAACGCGAGGGGGAGGACGAATGGTATTTTCGTGAATTTTCAGAGAAGAAGGCATACCCGCTGGGGATAAATATAGTGTTTTACGCAATGACTCATTGAAAGGAAAATGAATTTGGCTACCAAGACATACGAATTTGAACGACAGGCTGTCGAACAGATCAAGGGGGCACGTGAGCGCATCGGTGCTGAGCTCTCAAAAGTAATCGTCGGCCAGGAAGATGTTATCGAGCATTTGATTATCGCAGTGCTTTCCGGGGGACACTGTCTGATTACCGGTGCGCCGGGTCTGGCCAAGACACTGTTAGTCAAATCTCTCACGGAGCTGTTTAACCTGAAGTTTCAACGCATTCAGTTTACACCGGACCTTATGCCCGCCGACATCACCGGCACTGAAATCCTTCAGCAGACCGACGGAGAGCGAAAGATGGTTTTTGTAAAGGGCCCGATTTTTGCCAACATGATTCTTGCCGACGAGATTAACCGCACGCCTCCCAAAACACAGGCGGCCTTGCTCGAGGCAATGCAGGAACACCATGTTACCGCTGTCGGTGTATGTCATGCGCTCAGAGAACCGTTCTTTGTCTTTGCAACACAGAACCCTATCGAGATGGAAGGCACCTATCCGCTGCCTGAAGCGCAGCTCGACCGGTTTATGTTCAATGTCTTGATTGATTACCTGCCGGAAGATGATGAGGTTGAGGTCGTTCGCCAGACCACCACCACCGAGCCCGAACCTATCAAGCAGGTGTTCAGCGGCGAAGACCTGCTGCGGTTTCACGACGTGGTTCGCAAGGTACCTGTCGCCGAAGATGTTGTGCGTTACGCCGTGAGGATCGCGGCGGCATCGCGCCCCGGCCCGGATAATTCACTAAATTACATCAACGAGTGGGTCACGTGGGGAGCCGGGCTGCGCGCCTCGCAATATATGGTGCTTGGCGCCAAGGCCCGAGCGCTGCTTTACGGCAGGTCGCACGTAAGATTCGAGGATATACGGGCACTGGCCCATCCGGTGCTTCGACATCGCGTATTGATAAATTACCGCGCCGAGGCCGAGGGCGTGGTCATTGAAAACATTATCGATCGCCTGCTGAAATCGGTCAAGGAGAGAAACACCAAATGACAGATAAAGCGGCACCATCCAGCCTGTCTCGGCGTGGCCGAGCCACGACGGGCTTTGCGGTCAACAGCCCCGGCACTGACGGTATGATCGACCCGGTCTCGCTGATGAGGATCAAGTCGATGGAACTGCGCGCCAAAGTAATCGTTGAGGGATTCTGGAAGGGTATTCACCGAAGCCCCTATCATGGCTTTTCAGTCGAGTTCACCGAGTATCGCCAATACACCCTTGGTGACGACCCCCGATACATTGACTGGCGACTCTATGCTCGCAGTGATCGATATTACATAAAGAAGTTCGAAGATGAGACGAACCTTCGCTGCCACCTGCTAATTGACCACAGCCGCTCGATGGGCTACGGTTCCGGAGGCTACATGAAGTCGCAATACGCCGGCACATTGGCCGCGACGTTGGCCTATTTTCTCTTCACTCAGGGTGACGCTGTCGGCCTGACAACATTCGACAATCAGCTCAGGAAATATTTGGCGCCGCGCAACAGGCCTGGTTATCTGCGCCGCTTGATGCTGGCGTTGGAGGCATCCCCCGAGGGCAGTGCCACCGACCTTGGTCCACCGCTGCAGCACATAGCCGGAATGCTGACAAGACGCGGCCTGATTGTGCTGATTTCTGACCTGCTTACGTCGATTGACCGGCTGGAACCGGACCTGGGCTATCTGTGCGCGGGCGGCCATGATGTTGTGGTGTTTCATATACTGGATCCGGCCGAGCTGAACTTTGATTTTGACTCGCCGGCACTCTTCCAGGATATAGAGAGCGGGCGCAACATGTACGTCGATCCGTCCGACGCCCAGATAAGTTACAAACGAATGCTGACCAAACATTTGGCTAAAGCTAAGTCCATATGCCAAAATCTTGGGATCGATTATCATTTGTTCTCAACAGATCGCCCGCTCGATTTGGCCCTGCTGGACTTCCTGCAGGACCGGATGCGCCGCAGAAAGCGCGTCAGATACAGAGGTGGTTCAAAAATCAGGACTAAGGTATGAGTTTCCTTTATCCATTATTTTTGGCAGGTGTCGCTGCGGTCGGTTTACCGATCGTACTGCATATGATTCGCCGTCACACGCGCAAGCGCATAACGTTTAGCTCACTGATGTTCTTGCGTACTACAATACCTCGATTCAAGAACCGCAGCCGTATAGAGAATCTGCTGCTTCTGATTTTACGGTGCATCATATTGTGTCTGCTTGCATTCGGCTTCTCGCGTCCTTTTTTTCCAAGAGAAGCCGCGGAGAGCCGGGTACACCTCGGCAGGCGCATAGTCGTTTTAATCGATACCAGTGCATCCATGCGGCGTGCCGGAATGTGGGACCAGGCAATCAGTGAGGCACAGTCGGTGCTGGAGGGTGTCAGCCAAGCCGATAGAGTGTGCGTTATGAGCTTCGATCAAAGCACAAAAACACAAATGGGATTCGAACAATTGGGGGCGTTAGAGCCCGGCCAGCGCGCGTCAGTCGTAATCGAACATATATCGAAACTGTCACCGGGTTGGGCCCCAACCAATCTTGGCAACGCCCTGGTAAGCGCGGCAGAAGCTATTGAGGATGATGAAGTCAATGATAAACAACAACCTGCTGCAATGCGTCAGGTGGTGCTTATCAGCGATTTGCAAGAGGGCAGCGACCTTGATGCGTTGCACGCCTACGAATGGCCTGAAGAGATGGAATTGGTGGTCAAGCAGGTTCGGCCCAAGGGGGCGACTAATGCAGCATTACAATTGGTGACGGACCGCAGCGGCCTGGGTGGTTCCGCTGATGACAGCCCCCTTGGCATTCGCATCACTAACTCGTCCGACGCGACCGCAGAGCGATTTCAACTGAGCTGGGCCGATGAGACGGCTGCAAGCACATCAAGCTGGGCTGAAGATGTTTATGTGCCGCCCGGTAATAGTATTGTCGTGCGTGCCCCGGACCGGGCAGACGGTTCAGAAGCTCAGAAGCTGATATTGACGGGCGACGACCACGACTTTGACAATACTCTCTATTTAGCACCGCATTTGCAGCAGCAGGTCAATATCCTTTACATAGGCAGCGACAATCCCAACGATTCCAAGGGAATGTTGTATTATACTCGGCGGGCCTTTGGGGCCACCGGCGCACTCAAACCTATTGTCATTTCCCGTCCAGGCAACAAGACCATCGCAGCCATAGACATTGAGACGGCCCATTTGATTATTACGGCCGATGCGCTCAACCAGGAGAACCTCGTTTCCTTGCACCGATACCTCGAATCGGGCCGAACACTACTTCTGGTTATGAAATCCATCGGCGACGCCAAAACCCTGGCAGCTCTTTCAGGCATTGAAACCATCGAATCTCAGGAGGCGGATGTTGACCGATACGCCATGCTCGGCCGGATTGAATTCAAACATCCGCTGCTGGGGTCTTTCTCCGATCCTCGCTTTGGAGATTTTACCCAGATTCACTTTTGGAAATATCGACGGATAAATATTGGGGATCCGCCTTCGCAAAGCGACACAGCCGTTTCCACCCTCCGTAGCGGGACTACTGCGGAGGACGGGTCTGCGGTGTCTGCTTTGCCTGACGCCCGGGTGTTAGCCCGTTTCGACAACGGCGATCCCGCCTGGATTGAGCTGCCCGTAGGCAAAGGGTCGCTGCTCGTAATGACTTGCGGCTGGCATCCCTCGGACAGTCAGCTCGCGCTTTCATCCAAATTTGTCCCGCTGCTTTACTCAATCCTTGAATATGGTGGCGGGCTTGCAGGACAGCAATCGCAGTATTTCGTAGGTGACCACATACCAATACCGCATCTAAAAAAGGCGGTATCAGCAAACGTGCAGATTCGCAAACCCGACAATTCCCTGATTAGTCTGGATGCCGGCCAGCAGGTCTTTACTCAGACGGACTTGCCCGGAATTTATATCATTGCCTCGCCCACCGGGAATCCGCCTTCGCGGAGCGACATAGCTGCTTCGGCGGATTCTGCTCAGCTTTTCGCGGTTAACCTGCCCGCCAAGGAATGCCAAACAGCCGCCATGCCAATCGAAGATCTTGAAAGGTTCGGCGTTTTGTTTAAGCAGTCTTCAAGCGTTGCAGCCGAACAGACGGAGCCGGCAAAGCGTCATAGCAGTTTTGCAGAGTTAGAATATGAGCAGAAAGTTTGGCGGTGGGTTTTTATTGCATTGTTAGCTGTGTCGTTAATTGAAATTTGGCTGGCGGGGTGGTTGACCCGTCCACCTTCTAATCTGTAGGGAGAACATAAATGATTGAAAAAGCTCTTCGCAAACGACTCCGACCAATAGTGAACCGTCGAAGACGTCTGCATTTAGCGTGGAGATTATCGGCCTATTGGTTAGTTTCGGGACTCATAGGTATCTGTCTGATAGGCGCTAACTGGCTCTGGGGATGGAACTCGCCTATCGCAAACTGGGCATTAGGTATCTGGACTGTGCTGGCGACGGTTTTGGCCTTATACAAATTTAGTCACATGCACCCGGACTACCGGGCGGTTGCCCGAAATATTGAACGGCAACACCCTGATATGCAGGCGCTGCTGTTGACTGCGATAGAACAAGAGCCGAAAGGACTCGGCGGTCAATTAGGCTATCTTCAGGAACGGGTCATCGGCGAAGCTCTTAGACACGCGACTAAACACGATTGGCTGCGGAGTGTGTCATCCAAAAGCCTATTATTGGCACATTTTGGTGGGATTGCAGCGCTATCAATCATTATCATGGTCCTGTTACAACTGTTACCCTCTACTCCTTCTCTGTTCACAATCGAAAGAGGTTTGCTGACAGGCAATAATTACAATATCACCGTCAGTCCGGGAGACTCGACCGTGGAATTAGGAACGGCGGTAGTTATACTGGCACGGTTCGACGGACGCGTTCCCCCGGAGGCAAAGCTTTGGGTCGGCCCATCTGAACAGGACAAACAGCAGATGACACTGACTAAGAACCTTGACGACCCTGTGTTCGGCGGTCTCATTCCGGAGGTCAATAGCGACCTTCTCTACCATATCGAGTACGCGGGCAGGCGAACGCGCGATTACAGAATAAGCGCTTATGAGCATCCCTCGCTCCAAAGAGCCGATGTGAAGATTGTTTATCCTTCATATACAAAACTACCCGAAAAGGTCATCAAAAACACTCGGCAGGTCAGTGTAGTCGAAGGTTCCGAGGTTACCCTAACACTTACTCTCAACAAACCGGTGACTACGGCACAGCTTGTCGCAAAAGACCAGCCCGCTCTCAATCTAAACGCCGATGATGAGAAGGCGAACATTTATACTACTTCAATCACGGCAACACAGAATCAACGATACGAGCTGCACCTTGCTGATGCTCAGGGGCTGACGAACAAGATACCGCCGCGGTTTGTGATTGATGTCCATAAGAACCTGCCCCCCGAGCTCAAGCCCGTATTTCCCAATCGTGACGTGCTGGCGTCGCCTTTAGAGGAGCTGAGCCTGGAAGCCGAGGTCTCGGACGACTATGGCGTGACCGGCTACGGGCTTAGTTACACCATTGCAGGCACCCAGAGCAGTGACATCACGCTGGGTCAGTCGGCGGTATCAAACGAGAATCAACAGATTCAGCACCTGCTGGCGCTGGAAGAGCTTAACGTCCAGCCGAACCAGTTGCTCACGTACTACTTCTGGGCCGACGATGTGGGTTCGGACGGCAAGGCCCGCAGAACCTTCAGCGATATGTACTTTGCGGAGATACGCCACTTCGAGGAGGTATTCCGCGAAAGCCAGTCGTCCCAAAGCCAGCGCAGCCAGAACCAACAAAACGGCGGACAGCAGCAGGGCCAGCAAGGCGAGCAGCTCGCCCGTTTGCAGAAGCAGATTATCAGCGCTACCTGGAATCTCAAGCAGCAGGCCGACCAGTCGGGCGGAATTGATGACCACAAAGAAGACCTCGGTGTCGTCCGCGAGTCACAGGCTGATGTGCTGCAGCAAGCCCAGTCGGCTTTGACTCAAGCCCAAGATGCCCCTGCGGTTAACACGCTGCAGGAAGCTACAAAGCATATGGAGACATCGCTGGAGCATCTGACCGAGGCAGTGGAATCCGCTTCGGCAGCAGAGCTGACGCCGGCGTTGACCGCGGAGCAATTGGCCTATCAAGAACTGCTCAAATTGAGAGAGCGCGAGCATCAAATTGCACGAGGCCGGGGCTCCGGTAGAAATAATGACGGCGCCTCTGCCCGCTCCGAGCAACAATTGCAGCAGTTGGAGCTTACACAAAGGGAGAATCGATACGAGACAGAGCGTCTTGCCCAATCCCAGGAGCAAACGACTCAGCGTGAGGACCTTCAGGTTCTTAACCGGCTTCGCGAACTGGCACGACGTCAAAATGAAATGAGCAACAAGCTCAAAGAGACTCAGGTAGCGCTTCGGCAGGCCCAGAATGAGGAGCAGAGGCAGGAAATTCGCCGCGAGCTCAAGCGTCTAAGAGAAGAGCAGCTTGAGGCGCTTCGAGATGTTGACGAGCTCCAGCAGCGAATGGAAAGACCAGAGAACCGCCGGCGTATGGCCGAGGCAAGAGAGCAGCTCGGTCAGAGCCGTTCAAGAATCCGTCAGTCCACTGAGGAGCTGGAGCGGGGTATGGTTTCACGGGCCGTCACTTCGGCCACGCGTGCACAGCGTGAGCTGGAGCAGATGCGTGACGAATTCCAACGCAGAACCTCCGGGCAGTTTACCGAGCAGATGCGCAATATGCGAGACCAGGCGC
>Ga0315551_10000281_pt1 | contig 41081 bp, 39 predicted proteins | sample SalMarSW160290MG_FD_203678 | JGI IMG/M metagenome (GOLD analysis project Ga0315551, IMG submission 203678) | Salt marsh sediment microbial communities from the Plum Island Ecosystem LTER, Massachusetts, United States - Salt Marsh Sediment SW1602-90 ...
TGTGCATGGACAGTATCTGGAAGATCGTCACAAAATGGACCTGGATACACAGCCCCATCCATACCAACCCCTCCGTTATCGATACATTCTCTGAAAGCTCTGAGTTCATACATGCTATCGTGAAGAATATCAATATTTTCATGCTTTCCTGCCAGTACTGCTGCGATCCCGTGGGCTCCCCAGTTCGATACAGAGGCAGCTAAAAGCACGTCTGTCTTGGTAACGCAGGCAATACCACCTTTACACGGGCACTGACATCGGTCCCCATAAGCGACTCCTTCTCTCACCATTTTCACAACATTTCCCATGCCAACTTCATTACCGCCATCACCAATTCCTACTGTCAGTATCTTCTGCCTCCTCGCTTCTTCTATCAATTCATCGATTTCGGCAGTACATTCTGAAATATCAAATCCCGTCATATTGTGATATACACCCTTTCTATTTCTTCCTATTCGCTCTATAGAAATAACGGCCTTCGGATCGAATTCTTCTATAAGTTCTTTCGATCGCTCTTTTTCATTACCGCGAGGAAACTCTACGATGGTGGCAACTCGTTCATACATCTGCGCATTTTCGAAGGGGAGTACATTGAGACCAATCCCTTTTAGTGTGTGAAACATCATGGTTTCGTGCATTTTTTCCACTACGATTATCGGTTTTGCGCCTAAACTTATGCACAGTGCCCGTGCAAGGGATGCAGCCCCAATGGGACCATCGGATTCTCCCCCAGCCAGCCCCGGATACGTACAGCCTGTGCTAATAAACACAGTGTCTCCCTTTTCGATGGCGGTTGAAAGTTCCTCGGCTGCTCTGAAGGTAAGTGGGTCACCGTCGAGATCTTTTCGGGCTTCATCATATATGTGCCCGATTGCACCTCTCGCAAGTATATCTGTGGTAATAAGTCTATCTACAGTTTCGCCCAATTTTCTCACTATTTCTTCATCTAACATGCTAGTTCCTCCTATATACCAATCTTATCAAATCTATACCATAGTAATACTTTAACTTTATTCCTGACTCGTATCTTTTATGGTTTTCCCCTAAAATAAAAAGCACCAACTTCCTCTCAAATAATATAGGTGTGATATCTCCCTTTATCGTTCCAAAACCCCTTCGACTCACAATTTTCATTTGATCGTCTCACTAAATTGCATGCTATCATCATTCAGGTAATTTTCCATTTTTTTCTAATTTATCTGCTATTTCCTCCAAATCAAGTCTTTCCAGTGCTTCTTTCTTCGGCCATCCAGTTTTTTTATCCCAACCATGAAAGGTATAATAATTATCAAGTATAATTTCCCATTTATCCAAATTAATACTGTATTTTCTATTTAAAGGAACTTTTACAAATCTTTCTGGAGGATAATCGTCTTTTCTAGTCCAATCTGTGTGGAGAACGTTGAAAGATTTTTCCACGTTGGTCGTTCTTTCTCCAATTTTCAGAAGGTTACGTGGAGTCATATCCCTCCCCGTAGCGGCCGATAACAAATTTGATAAGTCTTGGGGCATCAACATACCCTTTCTGTGGATGCCATGAACAAAGAAACACATACCGAGACAGTCCAAAACGGATTCGAATTTCTCCATGAAAAATACTAGTTTCTCTTTATTTTTGTATGATGCCACTTCTCCCACATCAAAAACTCCAAATAAGTCTTCAGACTGTTCTTTAGACAGAGCGTTTTTCACTGCCTCGACCATTATTGCTCCTCGGGTATGAGTGCCTCCTCTTGGGGAGATTATTGTTCCTAACGCCCAAGCCGGAGAAACCCACAGTGTCTCAAATAGTTCCTGACCCTTTACGTGTATGCAGTACTCTTCGGTCCCTCTCCCTACCTTTTTTGAAGCTCTTTTGCATCCTTCGGCCAAGAGATCTCCGAATCCTTCTCTGTACGCAATCCTTTTAAAAAGTTCAAACAGCGTCTCGGAGTCACCCCATTCCAGCCTCATTCCACCGGTGTCTTCTTTCGTGAGTAACCCTTTTTCGTAACATTCAAGAGCCCAACCTATACTTCCGCACGCATTGTCTTCGTCTAATCCCAGATCATTGGTCAGTGCGTGAGCTTTAAGTATCAATTTCGGATCGAACATTCCCAATTTATATCCAAAGTTATGGATGGAATTATACTGAAGTTGATTGATTGTAATTGTTTTTCCACCTTCTTTCCAGCCATATATAGCTCCACATTTTATAGAACATGCATCGCAGCATCCCACTTCTCCGATCTTGTATCTGAAAAATTCACCCCTCGCTATTCTTTTTTCTTCTTCTTTGCTTGGAATATCTCCTGAAAAATTTTTATATGGTGTCTGTGGACCCTCGATCCATTCACCCGAAGAACTTTTATATGGGGATGCTGGCCCTTCGATCCAGGGTGCTTCGTTAAAGTATATACCATACTTTCTAAGTGCTTTAAAAGCCTCTGTACTCGCCAACTTTTCATTGCATTCTTCTACAATATCCTCAAATCTCTGGGGGTCCACTGCATCCACAGTGCCATCCCCCCTTATCGCTACAGCCTTCACGTTCTTCGATCCCATAACAGCACCGATACCACACCGCGCAGCTACTCTCGTCCTGTTAACAACCATGCACGCTGATCTCACCAGGTTTTCTCCCGCTGGACCTATACCCATTACCTGAAAATCATTGCTCACGTCATCTTTTATTATTTTTTCTGTCTCTGAAATTCTTTTTTGACGAAGGTGAGATGCATCTTTTATCTCAACATTTTCATTTTCTATAGAAATATAGACAAGATTTTTAGCTTTTCCGGTGATTACAATGTGATTGATACCCGCCAGTCTCATCTCAGGTCCAAAATTACTGCCTACGTTACTGGATCCGATACCATCTGTCAAAACATTTTTTGTGTCTATGGATACCCTACACGCCGTGGGCGCAGACGTTCCATCGAGTATTCCCGCTCCTATAATGAGCATATTTGACGGATCGAAGGGGGATATACCCAAAGGTAATTCTCTAAATAAAATGTACTGATTTACTCCTCTCCCTCCCCAGAAACTTCTGTATTTTTTAAAATCTTCAAAAGATACTCTTCTCTTCGAGAGATCTATTCGCACTATCTTACCATCCAAAACTTTCATATCCTCTACCTCTCTCATCAACCACTGTTTTTACTTTTCAAAAGTTGTCCTGCATCTCCGTTTCTTATATGTCTGGAAAATGTTGTATCGACAAAGAAGGTATGTTATAACTCTGTACCACCTCAGGAAAAATACGAGCATTCAATCATCCCATTAAAAAAATAAAAAAATAAAAAATTTATTTTTTATCTCTCGTCCCAAGGAGTCGGCGGCCAAACTAATTCATATCCTGCAACATCGAATGGCCACACAGAATAGAAATCGATCTTTCCATCCACCTCGAAAGCTTGGCATATTATTCCTGCACCGTATATATTTTGGTGGGTACCTGGATCGAATTTAATTCCTTTCCACGGCACGAGCAGCTGTTCCGGAGAAATATCTGTTTCCAGCAACGCTTGTCGTACCGCATCTGGATCGGTGGAACCTGCTCTGTTGATGGCGTCGCAGAGTGTGAGCACTCCCATGACGCATCGAGTCCAGTCAGCCAGACCCTGGCCGTAGAATTCTCTAAATTTCGCATCCAGCCACTGAGGACCGGGCATCTGGGCGAACATGTCGGCGGTAAAAACGGCACGGCTTAAGAAATACATGGATTCGTCAAGTGCCATGAACTCCACTTTAGTAACCCCGGAGTCGTTTGCGAGAACGGGGATATTCACTTCGTATTTTTTAAGAGTCTTAGCGAAAAGTATAGAGTCTGAGACGTATCCAGCTTGCAGGATTACATCGGGGTTAGCGGCTTTAATACGCTGTACTTCGCTGTCGAGATCGATGGTGTTTCTTGAGTAAGGTATGTCTTCGATTACCTCGAAGCCGTACTCATCGGCATACTGGTTATAAAGCTCGGCAGAAGTGCTACCAAACTCTGTGTCTTCGTACAGTAATGCCAGAGTTTCGATCCCTTCGTTCCTCACATCATTCATGTCCTTCATGAAGTCGAACAGGGTCTTGATGAACAGTCCGTCGTGCGGCGAGGTACGGAAGAACCAGTCCCACTGACCTGCAAACTCTGTCAGCTTTGGAGAACTCGAATCTCCGTTTAACATCGGTATTCCGTATTTTTCCGCTACGTTTGCAACTGTTGCCGTGGCAGAACTGCACAGCGCGCCGTATATGGCGACGAGATCATCATGCTGAGCCACAAGAGCCTCAGCCGCTTGCTGTCCCAGATCGCCGGCACATCCACTGTCGGAGTAAACCGTGACGACTTTTGCTCCTCCGAGATTTTCCAATCCTACGGATCTGCCCATTAATATAGGGTTGTCAATGTAGTTGTTCACGATCCAAACAGCAAATTCGATAGCTTTCCTCTGATCGGCCCCAGCTGATGCCATTGCACCCGTTGAGGGGATACAACATCCAATTTTTACCGTTGCGGGATATGGTGCAGCCGTTGTTGGTGCAGCCGTTGTTGGTGCAGCCGTTGTTGGTGCGGGCGTTTTTTCTTCTTCGCTAATGCATCCGAGAGCTATAGTTGAGAGTAAAACTACAGCAATCAAAATTCCAGTTATTTTCTGTCTGTACATATTTAAATCACCTATATAATAAGAATCTTATTTTTATTTTAAACTTACTCCTAATATTATAGGAAAAAAGGATTTAAATAAATAGCCTGAAATGAATAAAAAAAATAGGTGTTCAACAATGTTCGGATGGCGCGGTAGAATAGGATTGATGCTTCCTTCAAACAACACGGTAATGCAGCAAGAATTTTCCAGAGCTGTTCCTGAAGGCGTTTCGGTACAATCCGCACGTCTCGGGCCAATAAGAACTACAGCCGCTGAAGAATTAATAAAGATGTCTGATCATGCAGAACGAGCAGCTGAAGAACTCGCCTGTTGTGATGTCGACGTCATCGTGTACGGGTGTACGAGCGGCAGTTTTGTGAAGGGACCCGAGTTCGAGGAAAAACTAACAAAAAGAATATATAAAGTCTCGAAGATACCGTCGTTCACCACGTCAAAGGCGATGGTGGAGGCGTTACGGGCAGTGAATGCTAAAAAAATAACCGTGGCTTCACCCTACCCTCAACACTTGGAGGTAGCCGAAAAACAATTTTTAGAAAAGCACGGATTCGAAGTCCTCAACATGGAAGGGCTGGGTATCGTCAAATCAACTGATATCGGTCGACTTCCTCCACACAAATCATACGAACTGGGAAAAAAAGTCGATTCTCCAGACGCCGATACACTCTTTATAAGTTGTACCGATTTCAGGACCTTTGAAATCATACCCCCTCTTGAAAAAGATATCGGGAAGCCTGTTATCAGTAGTAATCAAGCCAGTCTGTGGATGGCACTTACGACATTAAATGTATCCATCGAGAAAGATCTTGGATCTCTCTTTACGATCACAAAGTAAAATAATGATGTGGCAAGATAGTTATAAGATGGAAGATAGACTAAACTATTAATTATGTAATAAGACACAATAAGAAGGAGATGATAAAATGAGTAGTATGCTAATACAATCGATATTAAGCGGAGTAGTATTAGGTTGTATTTTCACCTTAATCGCGACAGGACTGGCAATAATCTGGGGTGTTGTTCGAATGGTTAATTTCGCTCATGGGTCATTCATGATGCTCAGTATGTACATCGCCTATTTCATGGCGACGATATTCAACATCGATCCCATCCTCTCGATCCCCATATGCGCCGGTGCACTTTTTGTGTTTGGTGTAGCGGTGTACAAAATAATGGCTAAACGGTTGATACAGGGAAAGTTTCTCATGCAGGTCTTTGGGACGTTTGGGCTGATGATGGCGCTGGATCATGCAGTTATGGTGATATGGGGGGCCCAATACCGTGTGTTGCACGATACGTGGTTCGGCGGAACCGTTGAGATCGGTGGATACTATTTCGGTGAGGGGCAGCTCATAGCGGCAGCTCTCAGTCTCGTTGTCTTGGGGTTAGTCACACTGTTCCTGTTCTATACAAAAATGGGAAAGGCACTTCGTGCATCGGCTGACGACGAAGTTGCTGCTGAAACTGTTGGCATCGACAGCGAGAAGATGTATACCTATGCGTGGGGTATCGGCTCTGCATGCATCGGCGTCACTGGAGCGTTGATGGCCAATTTCTTCTACATCTACCCCCAGGTAGGTATGGTTTTCATGTTCTTTGGATTTGTATGTGTGGCTTTGACGGGGTTTGGAAAAACCAAGGGTATGCTCATTGCAGGGTTGACCATTGGGATTATAAGGTCAACATCAGGTTTTGTAATAGGTCCTTGGACCAAGGACGTTATGATTTTCGCCGTTTTCGTTGCGATTTTGCTGTTAATGCCCCAAGGATTATTCAAAGGTAAATGAGGAGGAATGATTATGTTAAATCAAATATTGGAAGAAATTCGCAAGAAGAAGATGTGGGCCCTGTTTACTGTATTTGTTTTGTCTGTTTCAGTCGTAATTCCCTTTATAATAGACAATGACTTTATCATCGCGATCTTTCTCTGGACGTTTGTGTACATCGTCCTCGGATCTGCGTGGAATTTAGTTGGAGGGTATACAGGACAGATTGCTTTATCTCACGGCGTTTTTGTAGCCGTCGGAGCGTATACCTCAGCGATATTGTGGGTGTACTACGGAATTACTCCCTGGCTTGCCTTTATCATCGCTCCCATCATTGCCGGATGCATCGGATTTGCCATAAGCTATCCGACCTTGAGGCTGAAGGGTTCTTATTTCGCAATGACAACCTTAGTTTTCGGTTTTATTGTGTGGAAGATCCTTCTGCAGTGGGATTACGTCAGAGCGTCAGTAGGAATAAACATTCCGTGGATACCGTCTTTCTCCTCCATGATCTTTGCCACGCCGCGAGGATACTACTACGTGTCTCTGGTACTCGTAATCGGGGTAGTGGCGATCATCTATGTTATCGACCGGTCGAAACTTGGAACGTATTTGAAAGCGATAAAACAAGACGATGTAGCAGCAGAAAATCGCGGTATCGATGTGCATAAATATAAAGTGTATGCGATGACTATCAGCGCTGCTCTTTCTTCTTTGGGCGGCATTATATGGGCGCAGTATGTGTTGTACGTCGATCCGAATCCATTCATGGAATCGGCAACGATGTCACTCCGAATTGCTCTCGTCGTCATAGTCGGAGGGTTGGGTACCGTTTTGGGTCCAATCTTAGGTAGTTCTCTCATGATCCCCGTCGAATTGTATTCACGAACGTACTTGAGCGGATGGGAACGTGGCGGATACTCCCTTTTAATATACGGCATCATCATCATTGTCCTCGCCATGTATTGGCCAAAGGGGCTTGTAGACGCTTTCAACAAAATCAAAAGAAGAGTGAGAGGTGAAACGCATGGCAAAGCAAAGTAACAAAGATGAGAGTAAGGTCTTAGAGGTACATCAACTCACGAAGCGATTCGGGGGACTGACTGCACTTGATAAGGTGGATATATACGTCAAAAAATCTGAAATTCTTGGATTAATAGGTCCAAACGGCTCAGGGAAGACTACGTTATTCAACTGTGTAACAGGACGCTACAAACCGGACGGCGGAAAGATTATTTTTAAAGATGAAGACGTAACACATAAAAAGCCAAGCGAAATGGCAAAATTGGGAATTTCGAGAAGCTTTCAGATCACCCGATCATTTAACGAGCTGACCGTGTTTGAGAATATGCTCATATCACAGAGACACAAAGACGAAGGCATCATAAGCACGTCCTACACAGGATTTGATAACAAAGTGAAAAAAAGAGCTGATGAGTTACTGAAATTCGTCGACGTATACGAGCTTCGCGATCACAAAGCGGAAGAGATTTCTTTCGGGCAGAAGAAACTATTGGAACTCGGGTGTGCATTGATGCAAGATCCCGCGATGGTGATGTTGGATGAACCCACCGCAGGTGTTAACCCTACGCTGATAAACAAAATTACTGATCATATTCTTAAGGCGAATAAAAAGTTCGGCACAACATTTCTGATCATTGAGCACAACATGGACGTGATCATGGGGATCTCTCAAAGAATGTACGTACTGGCCAGCGGCGAAATACTCATGGAGGGTTCTCCGAAGGAAGTACAAAATGACCCGCGGGTCCTTGAAGCATATTTTGGTGATTAACATGTTAGAAGTTGAGCAAATTGAATCGGGCTATGGAGATTTTCAAGTTCTTTTTGGTGCGGATATAAAAGTTGAAAAAGGTGAGATCGTAGCTATGATCGGTCCAAATGGTGCCGGCAAATCCACCGTTCTTCGTACCATATTCGGCTTTTTAAAACCAATGAAGGGATCGGTATCGTTTTGCGGGAAAGATATCTCCAACATGAGCCCAGTCAAGACAATAAAAGAAGGAATATCGTACGTTCTCCAGCGACATAGCATCTTTTCTACCATGTCTCTCAAGGAGAATCTGGAAATGGGTGGATTTTTGATAGATGATGAAAAGGAAGTTGAAAGAAAGATCCACGACCTCTGTGAGATGTTCCCATTTTTCAAAGAAAAATTTAACGAACCTGCCTCGAAGTTGAGCGGAGGGCAGAGAAGAATGCTGGAGATAGCGAGAGGATTGATGCTCGATCCCAAATTATTGATGTTGGATGAGCCAACACTCGGTCTTTCGCCAAAAATACAAAAACTGATTTTCAATACTATCCACGAGATCAACGAAGCACGCGATCTGAGTCTTCTCATCGTGGAGCAGAACGTACGACTCGCCCTCGAGCACAGCGACCGTGCATACGTACTGGAAAACGGTAAGACGATAATGGAAGGTTCAGGTATCAAGATCCTGCACGATCCAAAAGTTGTGAAAGCCTATCTGGGTGGTAAAGATAAGTCTTAAAAGCTATTTCAAGGATTTTTCTTAAAACTCTAAATTTTTTTTATAATTTTGATTTATTTTATATATAGAAAATTAAAATATTTTGAATGTCTATTAAGGGGGGTATATGAACTATTTTTTGAATATATTTTTTTCTTATTTTTTAAGGGAAAAGATATAAAAAGAGTGTGCCACTATCATCATCTATGAAAAAAATTATGTGGGCAAAAATGACTATGGACGAAATAGATGCGCTTGACAGAGATAAGACAGTAGTAATATTTCCAATCGGTTCGACTGAAGGTCACGGACCGCAGTGTCCTGTAGAGTGTGATGCTTACGATGCTACAGAGCTCGCAAAAAAGATAGCACTCACCTGCCAGGATCAGGATATAACTGCTGTGGTAACTCCAACGCTACAGTTTGGGTTCTCAGAATGGATGGATTACCCGGGAAAGATATCCCTCACATCGAGAACACTTCAGGATGTTGTGTGGGACGTGTGCAAAAGCATAGCCGTCGACGACGGATTTAAAAGGTTAATTATACTGAACGGACACGGAGGAAATCCGCACATTCTCGCTACGACGATCCAAGATTTTTATTGGGAACACAAAATACTGGTTCTCGTGATAGATTGGTTTCAATTAGTGGGAGACGCCATAGATGGTATCGTAGAATCTCTGTGGCATGCGGACGATGGAGAAACGTCTGTAGCACTGGCGTTGGGCATGGATGTGGACATGAGCAAAGCAGTGAAAGAGGTACCAAAAAAGCCATTTAAAAATCTTGAAACAAAAATCGCTGGTGTCTCCTCGAGAAGATTTTTTTCACCCTGGACACGGGTGAGTGAACGATCTAAATCGGGGGTACAAGGCGATGCTACTTTGGCAACGAAAGAGAAAGGTGAGAAAATCGTGGCCATAGTAGTGGAAAGATCTATAGACATTATCAAAGAACTCTTGGAGTATCAATACTGATCTCTTGAACTATTTTTTGAATATATTTTTTTCTTATTTTTTAAGGGAAAAACGATAAAAAGGAACGCACATCACCTCATCTATGAAAAAAATTATGTGGGCAAAAATGACGATGGAGGAAATAAAAGCATTAGACAAAGATAACACAGTGGTGCTGTTTCCAATCGGTTCGACTGAAGGTCACGGACCGCATGTATCTGTGGAGTGCGATTCTTTCAACGCCACAGAACTCGCAAAAAAAGTGGCACTCGCGTCTCAGGAGCAGGGCGTAACGACGATAGTTACTCCGACACTGCGATTCGGCCAATCGGAGTGGATGGATTATCCCGGGAAGATATCCCTGAGGACGAAGACATTTCAGAGCGTCGTGTGGGACATGTGCAAGAGCATAGCCATCGACAACGGGTTTAAAAGACTAATTATACTGAACGGACACGGAGGAAATCCGCATTTTCTTGGTGTAACAATTCAGGACTTTTACCAGGAGTACAGAGTGCTCATCCCTGTAATAAATTATTGGAGACTTGCTGTCGATATTATAGATGAGGTCATAGAAACATCATTCGCTCATGCCGATGAAGGAGAAACTTCCGTTTGTCTCGCTCTTGGCATGGAAATAGACATGAAAAAAGCCATAAAAGATTCACCGTATGCACCCCATGAAAAAATATCTAAAATAGGAGGCACGGATGATGGGTTACAGAAATTAAGTGGATTTAGATTTGCACAGAAAACGATGATACCCTTTACAAAAATCACTGAAAGAAGCAAATCGGGAGTGTTTAGCGACGCTACTCTGGCAACAAAAGAGAAAGGTGAGAAAATTGTTGCTGCAGTGATAGAGAGGTCTACAGAAATAATCAAAGAACTCTTGAAGTATCCCTATTAGCCATGGTAAATTATTCTTTTGAATACCTTATTTTTTAAGGGAAAAGATATAAAAAGAATGTGCCGTCATCATCATCTATGAAAAAAATTATGTGGGAAAAAATGACGATGGAGGAAATAAAAGCGCTGGATAAAGATAAGACAGTGGTGCTGTTTCCAATCGGTTCGACTGAAGGTCACGGGCCGCATGTATCCGTGGAGTGTGATTCTTTCAACGCCACAGAACTCGCAAAAAAAGTGGCGCTCGCGTCTCAGGAGCAGGGCGTAACGACGATAGTTACCCCAACACTGCGATTCGGCCAATCGGAGTGGATGGACTACCCCGGGAAGATATCCCTGAGGACGAAGACATTTCAGAGCGTCGTTTGGGATGTGTGCAAGAGCATAGCCATCGACAACGGGTTCAAAAAATTGATTATATTCAATGGACACGGAGGAAATCCGCCTTTTCTTACCACAACGACTCAAGACTTTTACCAGGAGTACAAAGTGCTCATCCCTGTTATCAGTTACTGGAAACTTGTTCACGATGTGATAGATAAGGTTATAAAGACATCGTTCAGACACGCGGACGAAGGAGAAACTTCCGTTTCTCTTGCCCTTGGTATGGAAATAGACATGAAAAAAGCCATAAAGTCATCGTATCATGCACCCCACGAGGAAATATGTGGATTGGAGGACATAGACAACACGGCACAGACAGCGACACAGCCAGGAGATAAACTAGCGATACTGATGCCCTTCACAACAATTAGCGAACGGTGTAAGTCTGGAGTATTGGGCGATGCTACTCTGGCGACAAAGGAGAAAGGAGAAAAGATTAACCAAGCTATAGTAAAAAGATCTGTAGAGTTTATCAAAAAATTCCTGCAGCTGAAATGTTAGTTTCTGAGAGCTTTTTCAAAAAATCAGCGGTTGTCGATCTCACCAAGAATAAAATCTCCGTAAAGTCAAATAAAAAATTTTTTACTTCTTTTTTAGGCGGCAAAGGATTATCCCAGTGGATGTTATTTAATGAAATAAAAAGAGGAACAAAGCCTCTGGATCCTCAGAATATCTTGATCCTTAGTGCAGGTCCGTTAACGGGGACAGGTGCGCCCTGTTCAACGAGGCATAGTTTTGACACGATAAACGCTTTGACAAATGGGGTTGGTTCCTCCAACTCGTGCGGATTTTTGGGACCCGAACTGAAATTTGCAGGATTTAATCAAATAATTTTTAAAGGGAAAAGCAGCCACCTCACATTGATCCGTATATCCGACCACGAAATAGAAATTCTAAACGCTGAACATCTTTCCGGGAAGGGCACGAGCGATACCGAAGAAATCATCAGAAAAGATCTTTCTGACAAAAAAATACAGGTCGCATGCATTGGTCCTGCTGGAGAAAACATGGTGAGTTACGCATCTATAATGACTGACAAAACGAGGGCAGCGGGAAAATGTGGCACCGGTGCTGTTATGGGATCGAAGAATATAAAAGCCATCGCTGTGCGGGGTTACGGTACCATATCAATTGCCGAACCTGAAGAGTTCCAGAAAAGCTGTGATATCGCATTTGAAAAAATACTGAATTCGCCATATCTGGAAAAAATGAAGAAATTTGGGACCATATCGTCGATGACCACCAAAAACAATCTATCATCACTAGCATTTAAAAATTTTCAAGAAAGTTACATAAATTTGATAGAAGAGTCTTACGACAGTATAGATCCAAAAAAATACCAAAAATATCTTGAGAATCATAGAGGATACTTTAACTGCCCAATAATGTGCAATAAAGTATACAAATTTAACAAATTTTACTGTACATCGTTAGAAGCAAATTCTATTACCGATTTTGCCTGCAAATTAGGATTAAAATCGCCAGAAGACGTTATGATACTTCACATGAAATGTAACGATCTGGGCATGGATGAAGACGGTGTAGCTGGTTCTATAGCATGGGCTATAGAATGCTTTGAAAGAGGGATAATAAATAAAGATTTAACAGAGGGATTAAATCTCGAATGGGGAGATTTTGAAACTATTTCAGCCGTTATGGATAAGATTGCGAAGAGAGAAGGATTCGGAGATCTCTTAGCTGAGGGGTGCAAAAGAGCTTCAGAAAAGGTAGGGAGAGGGACCGAAGAGTACTGCATGCACATAAAGGGACAGGATCTGTATGAGCATCTCAGGACCATGAAAGGCTGGGCTTTAGGTGTTGTTATATCTACGAGAGGTGGCGGACACACAAGCGGTGCCCCGATGACTGAATTCATGGATTTGCCCAGAGAAATTTCAAAAGAATATTGGAACGTTGAATCGGCGGGAGATCCTACTTCTTACGAAGACAAAGCGAAACTTGTATTTTACTACGAGAACCTTCATGCAGTCGTGAACTCCTTGGGAGTTTGTTTATTCGTTAGTGATTGGTCTGGACCTGATCTTCTAAATCTCGATGATTTCAGTACACTGCTTTCTCATGCTTCTGGCGTACCCTTTAAGAGAAATGATCTCAGGAAAATCGGAGAAAAAATAGTAACCGTGGAAAAAGGGATTAACGTGTTACACGGCAATTTCAGGAGAAAGGACGATTATCCGCCACAGAGATTTTTCAACGAAAAGGTAAAGTCGGGTCCACTGAAAGGTGAAGTACTTGACAAAAAAATGTGGGATGCCATGTTGGACCAGTATTACGATCTCCACAAGTGGAACAAGACTACTTCCCTACCAAAAAGAGATACATTAGAAAAATTGGGTCTTATAGAAGTTTTAAAAGAGCTTGAAAAAAAAGATCTATCTTATAAACAGACCCTTTTATAATAGGGGAAATATTTTTTAAATGTTGTTTCCTATTATATTAGAGAATAAAAGGAATAGATATGAAATGTGTAAATACTGATATAATATCGTTGAAACGAAAAAATTCTTTGGTGCTTAGTTATGAAAGCTGTAATTATTAAAGTAAATGACAGAGATTGTTTACTTTCTGAAATAAGTAGAAAGTACATTGGAGCCAGATTAGTAACTTTACATAGAAATAGCAAAAAAAATGAACAAAGATGTTTGTGCAATGTAATTGGAAATAATTCTATAAGACAAGGTATTATTTCAGATATTTCTGAACAAGTTTGTGTAAGAAAAATGAAAATAATAAGTGAGAATCATAGAAGTACAAAAATATTCTTGATTATTGATTCCACAAAGATCTGTAAAACGTTATATCTGATCAATAAAACTATGTCATTTGGAAAAGACATAATGTTATACAAACATGGAATTGAAGAATGGGTAATTTATAGTGAAACTATTGAAAATCTAAAGGATACTATAAAATATTTAAAGTCTGGTAACCTTAAGGTTAAAACAGGAATTTTTTTTGATTTACCAACAGACGTAATGTTTTCGAGGAGTTTTGATCTATTATCAAATATGAACCTCACAAAAAGACAATTAGAGATTCTTAAGGCAGCGTGGACACTTGGTTATTACGATAAACAAAAAAAAGTTAATTTGACCGACATTGCTAGAAAATTTGGAATCTCTGAGCCCACGATATGGGAGTCCTTAAGATATACTGAATACAAAATAATGTTAAAACTTTCAGATTACTTCCTCCTTGACTTAGATTCTCAACTTTCATTCTCAAAATGATAAGTTGTATCGATTTTTCATCAGCGCCTTGAATTTCTCCCAGTCTCCTTCTATCGGCTCGGGAAGATCTGGAAAATTTTTTGTGATATACTCAGGATCCTTTAGCCCTCCTGCCGTCATTACACAGACTACGGTACTGTCCTCATCCATGTATCCCTCCTCGTTCAATTTACGAGCTGCTACAAGGGCCACCGCAGAAGTTGTGCCCGAGTAAATACCCTCTCTTCTAGCCAGGGTTGTTAAAGTATTCATTATTTCATTTTCTGTGATTGTTACAGCCCTTCCATCAGAATCTTTAATCGCCCTGTATCCCATGAAGCTGGCTTTTGGAACTCTAACCATTCTCGCTATTGTTTCTCGCGGAACTACCTCTTTGATCCTTTCGCTTCCGCTGAGGAACGTGTGTGTAAGAGACCCGCATGCAGCCGATTCTGCCGCGATCATGTTGGGTAAAGACTCTGTCAGTCCTATTTCATATAGATCGACAAATCCTCTCCAGATACCATACAATCCACTACCCTGCCCCGTCGGAACGATCACCTTCTCGGGAACGTCCCAGTTGAGCTGTTCGCATATTTCATACGCAATGGTTTTGTATCCTTCTTGATTGTAGGGATTTCCTGTGGGCGACGATGTGTAACTTGACACGGGATACGCCTGAAGGGTATCCACGCACTTTTTCATCAATTCGTAGCGGTCTTCGTATCTTTTTAAATAAACGACTTTTCCGCCACACGATAATGTTTGCAAGATCGCCTGCTTGGATCCGTCCAAATTCTCAAAACTGATCGTTTCCAGGTTATATTTAGCACTATACGCTGACGCTGCAGCACCCACGTTGCCTCCTCCCGCAACGATATATTTTGAGTTAAATTTCGCTGCAACGAACGCACCAACAGATGCCAGCCGATCTTTGAAGGAGTAGGTGGGATTTCTCGATTCGTCTTTCACGTATAACGTCTTGACGCCCAACTCCGCCCCCATCCTGTTACACTCCAACAACGGAGTTCCTCCCTCCCCCAACGTTATCCTTTTCCCTTCGGAACGTATCGGTAACAGTTCCTCGTATTTCCATATGCCGCACCCTTTTCTTTTTTCGAGTGTGTTCCTGTTTATTTTCTCTTTGATCGTTTCGTAGTCGTAATCAACGACAAGGTTTGCAGCGAAGTCCTCTTCCCTGCAGTGAGGGCATCCTTCAAACATTCTCCCAAGAGGATACTCTTTCCCGCAGTTCAAACACGTTAAATTTGTTTCATACATACATCCTTCTTAACAAGCTGTATCTTTTAATTTATTTTCCCTATAATAAGAGCATCTATTTTAATTCTCAACGCGCAGTATCAGTCCAATTCTCAATACGCTATACTTTACCACAAGCGTCCATTCTATCAATTTATGGTTTTATACTGATACATTGTAATGTGTTTTCATTAGCGCTTTGAATTTCTCCCAGTCTCCTTCTATCGGCTCGGGAAGTTCTGGAAAATTTTTTTCGATGTGGTCCGGGTCCTTCAATCCCCCTGCTGTCATTACACAGACGATAATACTGTCACTGGTTATGTATCCCTTCTCTTTCAATTTCTGAATCGCCACGAGTGTAACTGCAGAGGTCGTGCTGAAAAAAATGCCCTCCTTTTTAGCAAAAGAGAGTAGTGCACTCATTATCTCATCGTCTGAAGAGGCCGTTACAGCCATTCCATCCGAATCTTTAATCGCTCTGTATCCCTTGTAACTGGCCTTAGAATCCAGGACATGTCTTGCTATTGTTTCTCGCGGAACTACCTCTTTGATCCTTTCACTTCCGCTGAGGAAGGTTTGCGTGAGAGAACCACACGCCTCTGCCGCGATCATATTTGGCAAAGATTCAATCAATCCTATCTCATAAAGATCGACAAATCCTCTCCAAACACCGCTCAGCCCTATACCTTGTCCCGTTGGAACGATCACCTTCTCGGGAACGTCCCAGTTGAGCTGTTCGCATATTTCATACGCAATGGTTTTGTATCCTTCCTGGCTGTAGGGGTCACCTGCGGGCGACGGCGTGTAACTCGACATGGGATGTGCCTTAAGATCATCCACGCACTTTTTCATCAATTTATAACGATCTTCAAAGCTTTTTATGCGAACAATTTTTCCACCGTACGATAGCGTCTGCAAGATCGCCTGATTAGATTCGTCTAATCTTTCAAAACTGATCGTTTTCAGATTGTACTTAGCGCCGTACGCTGACGTTGAAGCCGCTGTGTTTCCTCCTGCCACTGCGATGTACTTAGATCCAAATCTTCGGGCAGCAGTAAAGGCACCAACAGAAACCAGTCTATCCTTCCAGGCATGCGTGGGATTTCTCGATTCGTCTTTCACGTATAACGTCTTGACGCCCAACTCCGCCCCCATCCTGTTACACTCCAACAACGGAGTTCCTCCCTCCCCCAACGTTATCCTTTTCCCTTCGGAACGTATCGGTAACAGTTCCTCGTATTTCCATATGCCGCACCCTTTTCTTTTTTCGAGTGTGTTCCTGTTTATTTTCTCTTTGATCGTTTCGTAGTCGTAATCAACGACAAGGTTTGCAGCGAAGTCCTCTTCTCTGCAGTGAGGGCATCCTTCAAACATTCTCCCAAGAGGATACTCTTTCCCGCAGTTCAAACACGTTAAATTAGTTTCGTACATACATCCTTCTTAACAAGCTGTATCTTTTAATTTATTTTCCCTATAATAAGAGCATCCAAAATTTTTATATCTCTCACTCTCTCTTTTTACCACCAAGATATGCCTGTATAACTCTAGGATTCTCAAGTATCTCGGCACCCGTCCCTTCCATTATCGTCTTACCGTTTTCCAGTACGTATGCACGGTCGCTGTGCTCGAGGGCGAGTCGTGCGTTCTGTTCGACGATCATTATCGTTACACCCGTTTCATTTATTTCTTTTATCTTCTCAAAGGTCATTTTCTGAATCCTCGGTGCCAATCCCAATGTAGGTTCATCGAGGAGAAACAACTCAGGATGTGTGAGTAATCCTCTGGCCATCTCAAGCATCTGCCGCTGACCACCACTCAGAGTTTTTGCCATCTCATTTCTTCTTTCTTTAATAATAGGAAACATATTGCACAGTTCTTCGATGTCTTTTTTAATCTCCTCTTTGTCGTCTCTTATGAACGCTCCCATATCCATATTTTCCATCACCGTCATGTTCGGAAATACACTGTCTCTCTGAAGGACATATGATATCCCCTTCCTTATTATCTCGTGCGTCGGTAGACCCCCAATGCTTCCCCCCTTGTATCTGACTTCACCCTGTAGAGGTTTTAAAAATCCGAAGATAGTTCTGAAAACAGTAGATTTACCTGCACCATTGGGTCCGATCATGGAGACTATTTCTCCCTCATCGACGTGAAGAGTCACTCCCTTGAGAACTTCAAACTTGCCGTATGACGCATGAATATCTTTTACTTCGAGCAACACGATCACGCACCTCCAAGATAGGATTCGAGGACATCGGGATTATTTCTGACTTTGTCGGGATCTCCCTCTGTTATTATCTCACCAGAGGCCAATGCATACATTCTCATTGAAAGATCCATTATGACGTCCATGTTGTGCTCAATGATCAGAAACGTTGTACCGAATTCTTTATTCGCCGCTCTTATCCTGTCTATAATCTTATTTACCAAGGTAGGATTTACTCCTGCCGTGGGTTCATCGAGAAGCACCGCACTCGGATCTTGCATGAGAGATGCAGCGAGCTCCAACAATTTTTGCTGTCCGTAAGAAAGTTCACCGCCGGGCTCGTCTGCCAATTTTGAGATACCCATAAACTCAAGCAATTTCGAAGCCTTTTTAATCTCATCTTTACTATTTGTCTCGTAGAGCGATCTAAATCTACTTTCCTTCTTGTGATCTATCGCAATCAGCGTATTTTCCATGGTGGTTAACTCTGGGAATACTCTCGTGATCTGAAACGTTCTAGAAACTTTTTCTTGTATAACTTTATACGGGTATTTGCCTGTAATATCTTTCCCTCTCAAAAATACTTTTCCGTGGTCTGGTTTCAGAAATCCGGTAATGCAATTGAATAACGTAGTTTTACCAGAACCGTTTGGGCCTATGAGGCCCACGATTTCAGCTTCATCAATGTGTATGGAAATTTTATTTAAAGCAATCAATCCGCCAAATTTTTTAGTAAGATCTTTAATTTCTAGACATTTTGAGGACATTTTTTGTACGCCTCCGTATACTTTCGATTTGATTCTTTATCATAATATAAACTCCTTGAGGACGATAATAAACTATCAGCAAGATAATAAGTCCGTAGAGGACGTAATCCCATCCTTGACTTCCACCGCCTAGTTTTATCCTCATATATTCTCCCAGAGGAATGAGAATTGCAGCACCTAACACCGGACCGTATACAGTGCCTATCGACCCGAATAACACGATCATTACAATTTTTGCCGATATCAACAAATCCATGAGAGTCCTTGGGTCTATATAAAGTACGTACTGAGCGTAAAACGTTCCAACTGCCGCTGCCATCGCTGCACTTATCATGAACGCCAGAAGTTTAAAGTAACTCGTATCTATACCCTTGTGTTGTGCTCCATTTTCGTCCTGTTTTATCGATCTGAAGTACATTCCGGCTTTAGACCTGTCTACGACGTACACTATCAGCGTTGAGATAATTGCCAAGGCGAGAAAGATGTAGAAATATGGCACCTTGGATGTCCAGATTACATAGTAGAGAGAAGGTCCTTTCAGAGGAACAGACAGCCCATAAGCAGCTCCGACGAATCTCCAATTGAGAAAGACTAATCTCATTATTTCTGCGAACGCAATTGTTGCAACAGCAAAGTAGCGCCCTTTTAAATGAAACAGACGAGATCCCAGAAGATACGCAATCCCCGCAGAAATGGGCATTCCGACAAATAACCCTACCCACGGTGTCAGATCTATGCGTAGTAACAGCATTAAAGAAGTATAAGCACCGTATGTAAAAAAGATATGAGTTGCGAAACAGAGTTGTCCGGCATACCCCGAGACGAGATTCCAAGATTGTCCCAGTGCTATGTAAACGAAAACAATTATAAATACGTGGAGTAGATACGGCTCATCTCCGACGATATACGGCACCACCAAGAGTGCGAGTAAAGGCAGAAGTATCCATATTTTTTTTCTATCTTCTTTGAAAAAATCAATTCCAATTTTCATAGTTATCTCCTTTAGTATTTACCAAAGAGTCCCTTCGGTTTGAACATGAGCATAAGTATAAATATGACAAATACGAACACGTCTTTAAATGCAGGATACACCAGTGCTCCGCCCAACTGTTGCACTATACCTATCACTATTCCTCCAAAAACAGCCCCATGCACGCTTCCAAAACCTCCTAACGCAACACTTGCAAATGCGAGCAAAAGAAATGATATTCCCATCATGGGGAAAACGTAAAAGAAGGTACTGATCATCGTTCCCGCAACAGCAACACACGCCAGCCCAATTCCCCACGTTATAAGAAATATCCTGTCTACGTTAACGCCGAGAGATTTTGCTACATCTCTGTCTTGAGCGGTTGCCCTGATCGCCTTTCCAGTTTTAGTATATTTTAAGAACGAAAATAACAGGAGCAGAGCGGCTATCATTATCAAAAAGGTTGCAAATTTTGCACGCGATACCTGAAACTCACCGAATCGATAGACACCCTCAAGCACATGATCTTTTATCAATCGATAATCGGGCTTAAAAATTATAAAGGCACCAAATCGCATGATGAGAGAAATAGAGAAAGTAGCGACTATTGAAATGACAATCGGAGCATCTATAAATCTTTTCATGATAAACTTATAGTTTGCAAATCCGAAGAGTATAAATATCGCGACGACTAGGGGAAGGGAAATTAAAGGATCGAGTCCTGCATACATGTAAAATATCCACGAAAAATAGGCAGATAACATCAGCCAATCACCGTGTGCAAAATTAACTATTCCCATTACTCCCCACACTATGCTCAACCCCACAGCTATGAGTGCGTACACTCCCCCTATCATTATACCATTAATAAGTGCCTGAAGCACATAAGCGGAATCCATTTTTTAACCTCTAAAATGTATATTTTAAAAAAATAAAAAAAATAGAAATTTATCTTTCATCCCACTCAGGCATGGGAATGACAAAGGTTGCTGTAGCTGAATCCCAAGGCCAGACAGTTTTCCATTCCCCGTTCAAGTACTGCTGAATCGCGTATCTTCCAGCTTTCAGCTGATGTTTTTCGTCGAAACTGATGTTTTCCCAGAGAAGGATCAACTGCTCACCCGGTATGTTTGTGGTTGCGAATGCCGCATTAATTGCTTCTTTGTCCTTAGATCCCGCTCTGTTCACTGCATCTGCTATGAGGAGCAGTCCAGTAAATGCACGAGCAGCGGGGTCATCAAAAACAGTTCCGTATTTTTCCATTGCCATGTCGTTAATTTCTGCCGTTAATTCTCTCACGCTTGCTATGTCCTGTGGGAATAGACAGAGCGCAAGGAAATACTCCAGATCTTCTCCTGCGGTACTCACGACTTCATTAGCTGCCATATTTTCAGAACCTATTGCTGCCTTTGGAAGCCAGCCGTATTCTTTCATTGTTTTAATGTACAGTATGGAGTCAGATACGTATGATCCCATGAAGACCCAATCAGGATCTGCCTGTTCCATCCTGAGTACTTCGGCCGAGAGATCTGCGCTGTCACGAGAGTACGTTATTCTTTCAACGAGGATAAATCCAGCCGCTTGAGCCTTTTGCAAGACCCAATCGCTTGCCTCCATTCCCCATAATGAATCTTCGTTGAATATTCCGAGGGTCTGAAGGGTGCCTGCACCATATTTTATATTTACATCCTTATAAAAGTCAATTATGTTCTGTGTCCACGTCGTAACTATGGGTGAGGATCTCCAAAAGTATTCGAATCCTCTCTCGGTGAGCGAGGCGGCTGCTGAATCCGGATTGAGAAACGGAACCTTATAATGTTCTGCTGCCACGCTTGCAGTTTCTGTCACAGCACTCTGGTAACACCCCATGAGTACGTCGACTTCCTCGTTGATGATGAGGTACTCCGTAGCAGATCTGCCTTCTTCTGCCGTTCCTCGGGTATCAGCCCAAACCAGTTCTATCTTCGCTCCGCCCAGGTTTGGGAGTCCTTCAGAAGCTGCTAACGGTAGATTTAGATCGGGGTACTTGTTGTTTACTATATCGGCTGCTAGCTCTACTGCTTGCCTAGATGCTACACCACGGGATGCCATGTTTCCGGTCAGTGGGTATACACATCCAACTTTTACGGTTGCTGTTGGTGCTGGTGTTTCCTTTTCTTCCTCGCTAATACATCCTAGCATAGCTACTAACATCAACAACGCAACCATCGTTCCAGTTGTTTTACTTAACTTTCTTTTCATTTTATCACTCCTTTTTAATTATACTTCTCAACTACTTCTTCTCAACTACTTCCATTTGACACTTATCAATTCAGGACTTTATTAATTTTAGGCCTAATATATTGGGTATGCTCTTTTTTTACTTTAGAAAGGATATTTCGGCAAAAATTAATGTAAAAAGAAAATTAGTTCCTTTTTGGAAAGAAATTTAAGAAAAACTGAACAGTAGGCCCAATTGCGAGGGCAAAAGCTACAGTGCCTATTCCCACAGGCCCTCCAAGTAAAAATCCTGTCACAAGTACCGTTATTTCGATCATCGCACGGATCATTCTTATGCTTTTTCCTGTTTTTTTGCTCAATCCGAGCATGAGCCCATCTCTAGGTCCTGCTCCAAGATTCGCGTTGACATACATCCCTATTCCCATACCCACCAGAAGAACACCACATGCAACCATGATAATCTGATACACGAAAAAATTTGTTGTGGGAACGAAAAGATTGGCTATGTCAATAAAGAATCCAACAAAAAACATACAGAGCAGAGTTCCTATCCATGGATATATATGCAGAAATAAAGAGAAAATGATCAAACAAAGACTCACAATCTGATTCACTCTTCCCAGGGTTATTGGCAGATAATGTGTCACACCTACCTCAAATACCCCCCAAGGGCTCATTCCTAAATTTGCCTTGAGCATAAAAACTTTTCCTGAAGCAATAAGGAAAAAACCGAGCACAATCTGAGGATATGAATATAGATCGCGAATATTCAAACGAAATTTATTCATGATTTTTCCGCATAACCGTGTATAAGAATCTTTCTGCTATAATATTAGGGGTATCCTTATTCATCTTTTGGTAGAGTAGACCTAAAATACTAGGAGTAACACTTTAATAATCACTTAAAATAAAGAAGTATTGGTGATAGAATGTTATCAAAAAAACCGATGAAGGGAAGAGATTTTTTAACACTTAAAGACTATTCGAGAGAAGAATTGCTCAAATTGCTCGACACCGCGGTAGAATTGAAAGATAAGCTCCAGCGAGGAGAACCTCACGAACTTTTGAAAGGAAAGATACTGGCAATGATATTTGAATGGGAATCCACGAGAACAAGAACATCCTTTGAAGTGGGAATGGAACAACTGGGCGGCCATGCCATTTACTATCCACCCGGTGCTTCGTGGGGGAAAGGAAAGGAACCACTGAAACATAAGGCTTCAGTTTTGTCCAGGTACGTCGATGGAATTATGTTCAGGGCATTCAATTATGCCGATCAGTTGGAAATGGCAAAATGGGCAGACGTGCCCGTTATCAATGCAAACAGCGAGGCTGGACATCCCTGTCAGATCATGGCCGATTTCATGACGATTTACGAAAGAAGAAGAAGTCTCGAGAGAGTGAAGTACGTGATGATGTGGGGGTACTGTCCCTATTGTAAACCGTTAGGAATCGTGAATTCGACATTGGAAGCAGGTTCAAAGCTTGGAATGGATCTAGTTCTTGCCTATCCTGAAGGTTACGACCCCAATCCAGATATATTGGAGTACTCACGAGAACAGGCAAAGAAACATGATTCGACGTTAACAATAACTCATGACATGGAAGAGGCGGCTGAAAACGCAGATGTGATTCATGTGAAAGGATGGGCTCCAGATATATATGCAACAAAGGGCATGGAAGGTAAAGGAACGGAAGCACCGCACATAAAAGATCCGAAGAAGTACAAGCACTGGATAACTGACGATCACATCGTGTCACTCGCAAAGAAGGACGTAATGATAGAGCACGCAATGCCGGTAGCCGTCGATGATGAAGTAACAGACAAAGTATTAGACGGACCAAACTCTGTTATATACGATGAAGCTGAGAATAGACTCCATGCACAGAAAGCCATTCTGTCGTATATATTATAATTATAATTTTTTATTTTTAAATTTTTAATTTGAGAATATGCAAAAAGACTTTAACGCTTAGTTGCCCGGGTAGAAAGAGATTCCAATTAAAACAATCCCCTGCCATAATTGGGCCATATTGCTTCGACTTCATCGTTTCTTATACAGTAGTATTTATCGTACAACTTTGCCGTGGTGTCGGAGTGAGTTGGTATCAGCTCGCATACGTCACCGACCTTTAGTACTCTACTCACGTTTTCGTGTACTATCATTGAAATTTCTTCACGTTGCTTTATTTTTTTAATGTCGTCAATATCTTTAAATTTGGGTCCCACTATTTTTTGATAAACGTCAGTATGTTCGTGCGAACACGAATTCAAGCCGAAATCAAATAAAGCCTGGTCGTGCTTGGGCGTGCTTGTACACCTGGTCAATACGGTCAGAGCGTAATCAAACACCTCGAGTCCTTCACTTTCGTGTGAACACCAATCGCTGAACACGTAACTTCCGGCCTGTACCTCTACGTTTTTTAACCGTGGATGCTCTGGTGTAATGTTCCACGTGCACGTATACCCTCCACTCAGCATCTCAGTGGAGATGCCCTCATCCTCAAGTTCATCTCGTAACAGTGCTATTTTGTCTATCATTTTAAAATGTGTCCTTTCTCTTTCTTCCCAGTTTTTAATATCGGCTAACGATCCTTGATGCCACCAAAACCCTTCAAAAGTTACTCCTCTAAACTTTATCAGTTCTTTCACGAAGGATTTTGCCCTCCCTATTTCTACTCCACAACTTCCCATCCCCATGTAAAGTTCTACAGCCACATTAATCTTTGTGTTGCTGTTCAAAGCCTCCGTTGAAATCTGCTTTACATTTTCAAGGTTATCGACGCCAATCGTGACATCGGCATGATGAGACATGGCACACAGCCGTCGTATCTTGTTCTTACCGTATATTTCACTCGTAATTAAAATATCTGTGATTCCACAATTCACGTAGTATTCTGCAAGTCCGAGTGACGTCATAGATACGCCTCTCGCACCGGCGTCGATCTGTTTTTTGGCAATAATTGGTAACCTGTGACCTTTTTGATGCGGTCGTAGAACGGCACCTTTTTTTCTCTGATAATAATCTGCCATGGTTTGTATGTTTTTTTCTAAAAGGTCTAAGTTTATCAATAGCGCAGGGGTGTCTATTTCTTTCTTATCCATATCTATACGTGTAGAGTCAGACATGTGCTCACTACACTTTTTGACTTTAGTATATATAAAAAGTTAACGCTATTTTGTGATAGTCATAGTATCTGTCTCTAATTTAGCTATAATACCAATTCTAAAGATCTAATGCTAATATATTAGGAACCACATTTAAAAATCTCCGTTTAAAACTGTGTGTGGTGCTACCATGAAACCAGCAAAAAGAACAGAAAGTATTGCATATGCTATACGGGACGTTGTTCTCCCTGCACTAAAACTGCAGAAAAAAGGAATTGGTATTGCATGGTTAAACCTTGGAGATCCGGATAAATTCGATTTTGACACGCCAGAAAGAATGAAAAAGGCTTTGATAGAAGCTATAAAGAAATATAATGGCTATTCTGCTTCTGAGGGAATTCAAGAGTTGAGAGAAGCTATCGTGAGAAGAGAAAAGGAAAAAAATGGTATATCACTGGGTACTGGAGATATTATCGTAACAAACGGGACAGGAGAGGCAATTCAGACGCTCTACGGTGCGTTGCTTGACCCGGGAAGCGAGATACTTATTCCAGATCCGGTATACCCCCCATACACATCATGGGCAAATTTTTTCAGTGCTAATCCTGTTTCTTTCATGAGCATAGAAGAAGAAAACTGGGCTCCTGATATTGACGACTTGAGAAAAAAGATAACGGATAGAACAAAGGCCATTCTGATTATAAATCCGGGCAATCCGACAGGTGCTCTTTACAACGAAAAATCTATTAAAATGATCGGTGATATTGCTGCTGAACATGATATTATCGTAATATCTGATGAAATATATGATACCATGGTGTATGATGAACGGCATTTTTCTTCTTCACGCTTAAACGATGTACCGGTAATAATGATAAACGGTATTTCCAAAACGTATCTTGCTACTGGATGGCGTGTCGGCTGGACAATATTTAAGGATCACGACGAAAAAATCTCGGACATCAAAGAGGCGTGTTTAAAACAGTCACGATTAAAAATATGTGCAAACACCGTTACACAAAAGGCATCTGTTGCAGGATTGGACGGCCCAGAAGATCATATAAAAGAAATGGTAAAAAAATTAAAGGAGCGGCGAGATTACATCTACAAGAGGTTGAATGATATTGACGGTATTTCTACACAAAAACCGGGAGGAGCGTTCTATATATTCCCCAAGATAGAAGAAGAAGATGACAAAAAATTTGTACTTGACGTGCTTCAAAACGCTCACGTGCTCTTTGTCAACGGATCGGGATTCGGTTCCAGCTGTGGAAAGGGGCACTTCAGATCCATCTTCCTGCCGCCCGTAGAAACTCTGGAGAAAGCGATGGACGCTTTAGAAAAGTTCATGGAAAAAAGATGAAAATTCTTTAATTCAATCCTAAAATAATAGGAATTACTTTTAAATAATTTCTCTCTTACTGAAGATTGGTGATAACTATGAAACCGGTTTTCAGTAAAAATATACCCAAGCCCGTGGGGCCATACTCTCCGGCTGTAAAAGCAAATGGATTCTTGTTTATTTCAGGACAGCTGGGGATGGATGTTCATGGGATCGTGAAAGAAACAATAGAGGAGCAGACAAAGCAAGTTTTAGAAAATATAAAAGCTATTCTCGCAGAAGAAAATCTGGGCCTTGAGAACGTGGTAAAAGTGACTGTTTATTTAAAAAACATGGAAGATTTTGCAAAAATGAACTCCGTATACGAGAAATATTTCAAAACGCCCGCCAGGATGACCTGCGGCGGTCTGAGTTTTAGTAAAAATTTCAAAATTGAGATAGAAGCTATAGCATCGTATGAATGAAAAGATGACAACGAGACACTGTAGAGGTTAAAAAAATATTTTTTTGTTTTATTCTGGAATACGGTAATAAAAAGAAGGTAGGAAGGATGAATAGAGTAAGAGATAAGGTAGCGATCGTAACTGGAGGTTCAAGAGGTATCGGTCGTGCTATAAGTCTACTTCTGGCTGAAGAGGGAGCAAAGATATGCATTATTGCTCGAGACGATAAAGTCGGAAAGAAAACGGCAACTTTTATAAAAGGTCAAGGCGGGGAAGCAACTTTCATCAAGTCCGACGTTACGAACGTAAAACGTATAGAGAGCGCAGTAAGAGAAGTAATTAAAAAATATGGCAAAATTGACATACTCGTTAATAATGTCGGTGCTGCCAAAGGAACACTATTGGACGATGTTGACGAAAATATTTTTCAAATGAATGTCGATGTAAATTTCAAATCTGCTGTCTTCTGTACAAAAGCTGTTTTGCCCACCATGATGAAACAGCACAGCGGAAGCGTCATTTTCATATCGAGCGTTAATGCGATAGTAGGAGGATTCGGACTAGTTATATACTCATCTGTTAAAGGTGCTCTTTTCTCACTGGCAAGAACTCTAACTGCGGACTATTCTAAATACAATATTAGATTCAACGTAGTTTGTCCGGGCACAATCCCCTGTTCGAAGGCGTGGCAGGAACGTGAGAGAGCGAAACCTGGAACTCTGGAAACTCTGGCTAAGATATATCCTCTTGGCAGAACTGGTGAGGCCATCGACGTGGCTCAGGCAGTTCTTTTCCTCGCTTCAGACGAGGCGAGCTGGATTACAGGAACTGTTCTGCCGGTAGACGGAGGTATCACCGCCACTGGAAGGCTCCCTGGAGGAGAGTGGTGGAATAACTTATAGGTGATCGATTTTATATGAGTTAATACAGTGACAATGAAAAGGTGATCGTTACGAAAACTCCCAAAATTAAAAAGGTAGCATACGATATCATTGTTATTGGTGGCGGTGGAGCAGGCGCTGAAGCAGTCATCTCCCTCTCAAATGAAGGAGTAAAAGTGGTGCTTGTGGAAAAGGGAATCTTTGGAAAATCTGGATCTACGACACTGGGAAGTTTCTCTTGCAATGTGGCATTGGAGTACGAGGGCTCCAGAGACACTCCTCGGATCCATTTTGAAGACACGGTGCGCGAAGGAAAGTACATAAACGATCAGAGGTTGGTTGAGGTTTACACAAAAGAAGCGCCTGAACGAATTTTAGAGTTGCAGAAGATTGAACCGATTTTTGAAAAACGTGAGAATGGAAAATTAAAACAGGAACTGGTTCCCGGCCATACTTTTCCACGATCCGTATTCTGTGAACCTCAAACTGGAAAAAAGATGCTTTTAGCTTTAAAAAAAGAAGTATTGCGCAGAAATATAGATATTTATAATGAATGTATTATTTTTGACACGGTGATCCACGAAAATAGTGTACGCGGAGCACTTGGTCTCGATATAAAAAGAGGTGAAGTGATCGTATTTAGATGCAAAGCAATAATCATTGCCACGGGAGGATGCTGCCAACTTTACCAGAATACCACAACGGCAACTGATGTCACGGGAGATGGGTTAGCCTTGGCCTATTCAGCCGGAGCAGAATTAAAAGATATGGAGTTTGTTCAGTTTTTCCCTCTCGCTCAGTGTTATCCTAAAATTTTGAAACATGATTTAACTTTTCCTGATTTTTTAAGAGTGAAAACAGGGGCAAGAGTTTATAATAGAGAGGGAATTGAATTTATCAAAGAAAAAATACCCAATTGGAGATTTAAAGTAACAAGAGACGAGTTTGCAAGATTGATATGCACTGAAATATGGGAAGGAAGGGGTAGTCCCCACGGCGGCGTATACATAGACGTCCTTCATCTTTCAGAAAAAGAAATAGTGGATGCGTACTCATTCGGAAATTATTTTAATGATCTTCTGGAAATGGGTATCGACTTAAGGAAAGACGCACTTGAAACAACCGTTTCTGCTCATTATTTTATGGGGGGAATAAAAGTTGATGAGAAATTTACTACGTGTGTTCATGGGTTGTTTGCGGCTGGAGAAACGATTGCGGGAATACACGGAGCGAATAGGCTGGCTGGAAATGCTCTATCTGAAATCTTGGTGACTGGCTATAAAGCGGGTGAATATGCGGTACAGTACGTGAAAAAAATTAATGAAAATGATTTTGATCCATGTGATGAAATTACCCCCATTGTGACATTATTGGAAAGAAAAGGTAAAATCAGTCCAATTGAAATCAAGAAGAAAATAAAAAAGATAATGGAAGAAAAAGTTGGGGTAATCCGAAATGCCCAGGGATTGAAGGAAGCTATCGAAACGTTAGAAAATCTGAAAGAGAATTTACATAATATACATATATCGACGAAAACGTATGTCTGGAATAGAGAAATTATCGATGCCATCGAGGTTAATTTCATGGTAACTGTGGCGTTATTAATCGCTAAAGCTGCGTTGTTCAGGAAAGAATCTAGAGGATCTCATTTCAGGGAAGATTACCCGCGGCCTGATAACAAAAATTGGTTGATAAACATTGTTTTCCAAAAAGATAGAGGTATCGAAGTTGAGAGACCCAATGTTACCCAGATATCCCTGGAGGAGATTGAATGAGCATTCCTTTTGCCGCAGTAAAGGTATTTAAATACAATCCCGAAACTGACAAAACCCCCACCTTTCGTTATTTTAACGTACCCTATGACAAACAATACACTATTTTGGATACTTTAGAATACATCTATACTAATTTAGATAGTTCTCTTGCATTTCGGAGAGCGTGTCAATCAGGTTACTGCGGGATCTGCGGAGTGAGAGTAAATGGAAAAAATTGTCTGGCATGTGCAACCTACATGGACAAAAAGATGAAGATAGAGCCTCTTCCTGGATTTAAAATAATAAGAGATTTAGTTGTCGACTTTGAAGAATAACGTGACTATCTTTGAATCAAATGAAAATTTCTTCATCTGCGATCAGATCGCTGAGACTTTCTCTCTTTTTTACCAGTTTCACTTCGTTCTCCTTTAATAAAATTATTGCAGGAAGCGGGTACGAGTTATATCTGTTTACTGTGGCCATGGTATAGGCTCCACAATCCAACATTGCCAGGATGTCTCCTTCTTCTAACTGTGGTAATTCCCTTTCATATCCCAATACATCACCTGTGTAGCACAAAGGACCTCCGATGTTTATTTTTTCTTTTTTTTCCTGAGTTATTTTGTTGCAACACACAATCTGATAAACATACCATCCTTGTGTAGCCCTCAAGTTCACGTTCGCTCCTCCATCCACACATGCCCATTTTTTTGCACTTTCTTCTCTTTTTACCATGCCCACTTTCAGTAAAAGAATGGCAGCACTTCCTATTATGCCGCCACCAGGTTCCAAGATGAGCACAGGGTTACCTAAATTATACGTATCTCTTTTTTCGTTCAAAACATCCACTATAGCACTCGCATACTCGTGTACTGACGGTATCTCTCTGTATTTAAATGGTGTCGGAAGTCCCCCACCGATGTCTATGACCTCAATGTCAATTCCCAGCTCCTTTTTAAGCTCGTGCAAAAAATCCATTATTCTCTTCATGGCAGTGGAATATGAGTTTTTATTTTCGACTTGAGAGCCAATGTGTGTGTGGATTCCAAGAATATCTATGTTTTTCATTTTTTTCGCTTCTTTATAAGCTTTAATCCCCTTTTCCATGGTTATCCCAAATTTACTGTTATCCAAAGCAGTTTCCCATACGTCTATCGTCCCTGCTCTCACAACAGGATTTATTCTTATTCCTATTCTAGCTCTCATGTCCAATTTCACTGCTTCTTTTTCAATTATTTTGAGCTCTTGAAAAGAATCAACGTTGATGAGTACCCCCATTTTTATTGCTAGCCTTATACCGTCTCTATCTTTATTACATCCATTGAAAATAATTTTTGATCCGTCAACTCCGACCGATTTTGCAATAAAGAGTTCTCCTGTAGATATAACTTCTGCCATGGCACCTTCCTCGTTGAGAATTCTGCACACGGCCAGTGTAGGGTTCGCTTTGTACGCATAGGCCACCTTCGTATTTTCGTAAAGAGTTTTAAAAGCTCTGGAAATTTTTTTGTAGTTTTCTTTAATTTTTCTTTCACTTATCACGTAGAGGGGTGTCTCGAACTCATCTGCAAGTTCTACACAATCAAACCCATCAAATTCTAAGGCTCCCTCACTATTGATCTCTAGAAGTCCTTTTTCTGGGATAAATCTGTTTAATTTATCTTCGTCTACTTCGATCTCTATGTCGATCTCCCCCCATCAGTATTTTTCCAATAAGCGTCCGCGGTCTTTTATCGAGATTCCCAATTTTTCCAGTTTCAGAATATGCCAGAGAGTGGCTTGATTAGCAGTTACAACAGGCTTTTCAAGGGTCTTCTCCAGTGCATCTATAATTTCAATGGTTCTGAAGTCCGTACAGCTGAGAAATATGCAATCTGCGTCGTCAGTGTTTACTCTTCTACCCAGATTGTAGGCCACATACGGCTCCTGTTTCCCGATATCTACATCAGGGACGACATTCAATCCCACGGTGTTTGTTACTCCAAATCCATTACCTTCCAAAAATTCCTTTGCCCTTTCATTTATTTCGTCAGAATAAGGTGTTCCCACTGCAATTTTTTTTACATTCAACTCTTTGAGTGCATTTACCACGGCCGTAGAGGTGGTGGTGGCTTTTACTTTCGCTTCTTTTTCTATTCGCTCGATAAGTTCCCTATCAAAATTCAATCCCTTCACAAAACTGCCGCTCGTGCACCCGTACGCAATTATATCAACTTCGGCCGTTCTCAGTTCCTGAGAAGCCCGCGTTACATTCTCGTTCATTTTTAGTAAATCTTCTACACTAAGTGTGTCCATAAAAACTCGTGTGGCGTGGACACTCACTCCGTCCACGGCACGAAGAATTTTATTGAATTCACTTTCCATGGTGGTATTATCCGAGGGCAAGATCAATCCTATTCTACATTTCCAACCATACATACGAATTCCTCCTATTACCTAACATGACAACGTTCTTTTCAATTTAGATCAACACTTTATCTTTATCAATTACTTTCTTACCGTCCAACTCCAAGATCGGATCTTTCATTATGAGATCTATGTGAAACGGTGCGCTGTTTTTTCCTCCTAACATGATGTTATCGCCAAATGCTATGTGTGCAGTGCCCAGAGCAGACTCATCTTCGATGATTCTTCCCTGTAATTCTGCATTCGGATTCAGCCCGAATCCGAACTCTGCTAAGAAATACTGGCGAGGATCTTTGGCACGCTCCAGAAGATCTTTTAATCTTTCGGCTATCACTCCACCTTCTATTTTTGTAGCTTTACCATTTTTAACTTCTATTTTTATAGGAACGTCTACAAATCCGAAGTCCGTTGCAGTGACGTCTATCACAACATTTCCTTCAGTAGAGTCTTCTATCGCCGTGACATTAGCTTCTATGTCGGGCCATCCCTGGAGATCACCTTTATTTCTCGCAATTCCGGGCTGTGACTGACCAATTCTTCCCGTTATGTTTGCAGATATGTCTGTTCCTCCAGGTGTTCTAAGTCGCAATTTCTCCGATCGTGTAAGTAATTCAGCTAACTTTACAACCGTAGGCTCTATCTCTTCAAAGTTAGCTGTCCCCGCACCTCTCATCAACGTTCGTGGTAACGCTCCTGTCATGGCTAAGACTCGGGCTCCTTTTGCACTCGCATCTTTTGTCGCTCTGGTGTGGAAAAGTGTTTTTGAGGTGGGAGTAAGTATGACGTCGGAAGCAAGCATCGCTTCTCTAATGTGGGGGGGTGGTTCCTCACCGTGTCCCATTCGTGGGGTCATTATTGCAATTACCGGTTCTGCACCTTCATACCGGGCAGCAGCAGCCAGAGCAGTAGAAATCGAAATGTCCATCTCGGTATCCGTAACTATCAGGACTTTTTCTTTCGGCTTGATCTTGGCACATTCTTTTATTGCTTTTTTTGCACCGTCCAACATCTGTATTATCTCAGTTTTCATGCCATTTATGTAAGTGGAGACGACTTATATACATTTCCCCTAAAATAATATATAAGTATCTCTTCACAATAGGATTATCTCAGAGTTCAGATCACAAAAAACTATTTTATACACAATACAGGAGGAGAATACAAAAAAACATAAATATAAAAATAATAAAATAAAAAAAGTGATTAGTATGAAAGGCTCTGAAGTTCTTGTCAAGACGTTGATAAATCACGACGTTGAATACATATTTGGACTGCCGGGAGACACGAGTTTGGGGTGGTACGAGTCGCTGTATGACTATAGAGAGCAAATAACTCATGTACTCACCACCGATGAAAGAAACGCTGTATACATGGCAGAAGCTTACGCTAAAATCGCAAAAAAACCGGGCATCTGCGAAGGCCCGTCTGGAGGAGGTGCGACGTACATGTTACCCGGTATTTACGAAGCGAATGGATCTTCAATATCATTAATTGCAATGAATACGGATATCCCACACACAATTCACGGGAAGGCTACGCTCACCGAGATAGATCAGGTCAATCTTTTTGAAGCAGCTACCAAATGGAGTGTACGGGTAGATCAGGTTGATAGAATACCTGAATTTATAAGAAAAGCATTCAGAGTAGCCACCACGGGAAAACCGGGAGCGGTGCATCTTGCCTTTCCCGTAAATGTCATGAACTGCAGCGTGGATAAGAATGTTAACTACGAAAAAAAGAATTTTCAATTTTTAAAATTTCCTGCAGAAAGGGTTGCTCCTCCGGAAAGAGATCTCAAAGCAGCATTAGATCTTATTTTTAAATCAGAAAGACCGTTTATTATCGCTGGAGGAGGTGTTCACATCTCCGGTGCTTACGAACCTCTCGAAAAGTTCAGTACAGCTATAGGGAGCCCCCTGGGAACGAGTATAACAGGAAAAGGCAGTATCGATGAGAGACACCCTCTCAGTGTGGGCGTAATTGGTGAAAACGGTGGTAACGGTTCCTCAGACGAGATCATTATGAATTCCGATCTGATCATCTTCGTAGGGACGCAAACGGGATCAGTGGTAACATGTCACTGGCAAATACCGCCTGACGACGGAAGTAGAAAGATAATACAGATAGACATAGATCCGAGAGAGATAGGAAGGAACTACAACGTTGATGTGGGATTGGTAGGTGATGTAAAAACAACCCTGGAAAGACTTGTGGATATGAGTCATAGGAAAATAGAAACCCGAACCGCAGCCGCTACGAGACTCATCGAGAACTTGAAGACATGGAAAGAGAAAGAAGTCGAACGAGTAGAAGACGCAACCACTGCCCCCATACACCCACTGTCTATAGTTAAAATATGTGAAGATTTGCTTCCTAAGAATTGTATTTTCACTGTTGATGCAGGAACGCCGACCCCATACTTTGCTTCGTACTATAGAACGAGAGCAGAGAGAAAATTTTTGATTCCTAGAGCTCATGGAGCACTGGGATATGCAATTCCTGCCGTTGTTGGGGCTCACAAGGCAGACAAATCCGCCAGAGTGGTTGCACTTACAGGAGATGGAAGCATGTTGATGAGTATGGCCGAACTCATTACAATATCGAGAGAAGAGATCCCTGCCATAATTATTTTATTTCACAACGATGAGTACAGTTGGATAAAGACTGGCATTAAATATCTTAAAAATCAAAAATATCTTTCTGTGGATATACCCACCATAGAATATGATAAAATCGCTGAATCATTTGGATTTGCATCATTTATTGCAGAAAATGCTGACGAATTTAAGGAAAGCTTGAAAAGGGCCTTGAATGAAGAGAAGCCTACCTTCATTGACGCAAAAACAATACCCCTGCATGAAGTAACCCCCTCAACTCTCCCGTGGCGAATTGGCATGAAAAGGTGAGTAAAATGATAAATGCTGATATTTATATAAAAAAATGTGAAGTTATTTTTAAGATAGTTGTAGTTATGGACCTGAAAATGGATAAAAGAGGATTAGTGTTAATACCACAACAATCAAGAGCCGTCAGACAACATGATGTACATGAATTCATTGTTACCGAGGAAGAAAAATCTCTTGGAGAAAAAATTAATAAAGTTGCATACATAGGATTCGCTGAGGCGTTGAACAGTGGATTGATAGTGAGGGATGATCGTGTCTATATAGAAGGCAAAGAAATTGGCAGAGTCCTCGGATTTGACGAAACACATGCCCCCAATCATATTAATATCGTCATAAAGGTTGATGATTTAAAAACTGGAATGGAAATGAACGTATCACTGGGAGCAAAATTATTTTTAAAAAGTGATATGTAGAATCTTATAATCATTTTTCTAACAGTGCAAAAAATAAAAAAAATAATAAAGGAAAAAATTATAAATCTTCTCTCCGATCCCAAGGAACTGGTGGCCAAACGAGTTCTGCACCTGCAACATCAAACGGCCATACGGACCACATTTGGATGGGATCTCCAAGGGCTTGGCATACTATTCCCGCGCCGTAGATATTTTGATGCGTCACTGGATCGAATTTAATTCCTTTCCAGGGAACTATCAACTGCTCCGGAGAAATATCTGTTTCCAGCAAAGCCTGCCTTAAGCTTCAGGATCAGTAGATCCTGCTCTATTGATGGCGTCGCAGATTACAAGAAAGGTCATAATGTCACGGGTCCAATCAGCTATACCCACGCCGTATCGTGCTTTGAATACATCCGCAAAGTACTTGACTGTAGGCATCTTTTCGAACAGATCTGGACTAAATGTTGCGCGACTCATCGCATACCTGGATTTAGGAAGGACTAAGAAATCTGTTTTCACATGACCCCCGTTATTCGCAACGACGGGAATGTTCATATCATATTTTTGAAAGTCTTATGGTAGAGAATGGTATCAGATACATAAGAAGCCATAAGAATAACGTCAGGATCTGCAACTTTAATGCGTTGCACTTCGCTTTCAACATCAAGAGTATTTCTTGAGTACGTTAGATCTAAAATCACATCAAAACCGTACTCCTGAGCATACTGCCTGAATACTTCGCCAGAAGTAGTACCGAACTCCGAGTCTTCGTACACTATAGCCACAGTTTCGATTCCTATGTTTTTCTTTTCATTCAAATCCTTCATAAAATCAAACAATGTTCTAATAAACAATCCATCGTGTGGAGAAACGCGGAAAAACCATTTTAGTCCTAGCGCTGTTAGTTTTGGAGAAGTAGAGGATCCATTAACCATGGGTAGGCCATATTTTTCAGCCACGTTTGCAAATGTCTACGTGGCGGAACTATACTCTTCACCATATAACGCAACAAGATCCGGGTTCCGAGTGATGAGACTTTCAGCTGCCTGCTGAGCTAACTCAGCACTACAACCACCATCACCAAAAACTGAAACTACCTTCGCGCCCTCCAAATTTTCCAAACCCTCAGATCGAGCCATTAGAATTGGACTGTCAATACTGTTGTTCACAATCCAAGCGGCAAATTCGATAGCCATTTTCTGTTCAGCACCACTCGCTGCCAATGCGTCTGTAAGTGGGCTGAGACATCCAATTTTTATCTCTTTTGGATATTCTGGTGCAGCAGTCGTGAGGATCAATGTTTCTTTTTCTTCTTCTTCAGTAATACATCCAAGAGCTATAACCGAAAATAGAATTATAGCTACCAAGAATACACTTTCCCTTTTTTTATTCATAAGATCACCACATAGACGGAGATAGATATTAATATATATTGTTCCTATTATAATAGAGATAATTTAATTAATTATTTGTATTATGATAAAATTTTTTTGAATATTATTTAATTTATTTATCAATAATATATCCTATTATTGTTTATATTTTAAATCTAAAACAAAATTTAAAATTGTAATAATTATATAAATACTACTTTTAAAATGAAATGTGAAGAGATAGGTTGGATGGCGAAAGAGAATCACGTCATATTTTGAAATTGTACTGACTTTTCATTAGCGCTTTGAATTTCTCCCAGTCTCCTTCTATCGGCTCGGGAAGTTCTGGAAAATTTTTTTCGATGTGGTCCGGGTCCTTCAATCCCCCTGCTGTCATTACACAGACAACGATACTATCGCTGTCAATGTATTCCTCCCTGCTCAACTTGTGAACTGCTCCAAGGGCCAATGCAGACGTTGTGCTCGAGTAAATGCCCTCTCTTCTGGCCAGAGTTATTAAAGCATTCATTATTTCATTTTCTGTGATTGTTACGGCTAGACCATCAGAGTCTTTTATTGCTCTATATGCCTCGTAGCTGGCCTTGGGAACTGCAGTAACTCGCGCTATTGTTTCTCGCGGAACTACCTCTTTGATCCTTTCACTTCCGCTGAGGAAGGTTTGCGTGAGAGAACCACACGTCTCTGCCGCGATCATACTCGGCAAAGACCCAATTAGCCCAATCTCATAGAGATCGACAAATCCTCGCCATACACCGCTCAGCCCTATACCTCGTCCCGCTGGAACGATCACTTTATCAGGGACGTCCCAGTTGAGCTGTTCGCAGATTTCATACGCAATGGTTTTGTATCCTTCCTGGCTGTAGGGGTCACCTGCGGGCGACGGTGTGTAACTCGACACGGGATGGGCTTTAAGAACGTCCACGCACTTTTTCATCAACTCGTAGCGATCTTCGTATCTTTTTAAGTAAATAGCCTTTCCACCGTACGATAACGTCTGCAAGATCGCCTGTTTTGAACCGTTTGTTCTTTCAAAACTGATCGTTTCCAGATTGTATTTAGCACTATACGCTGACGCTGCAGCACCCACGTTGCCTCCTCCAGCCACGATATATTTTGAGTTAAATTTCGCTGCAACGAATGCACCGACAGATGCCAGCCGATCTTTGAAGGAGTAGGTGGGATTTCTCGATTCGTCTTTCACGTATAACGTCTTGACGCCCAACTCCGCCCCCATCCTGTTACACTCCAACAACGGAGTTCCTCCCTCCTCCAACGTTATCCTTTTCCCTTCGGAACGTATCGGTAACAGTTCCTCGTATTTCCATATGCCGCACCCTTTTCTTTTTTCGAGTGTGTTCCTGTTTATTTTCTCTTTGATCGTTTCGTAGTCGTAATCAACGACAAGGTTTGCAGCGAAGTCCTCTTCCCTGCAGTGAGGACATCCTTCAAACATTCTTCCAAGAGGATACTCTTTCCCGCAGTTCAAACACGTTAAATTTGTTTCGTACATTGATTCGATGATCTTTTAATGACGTTATTCTTTCATTACCAATTCAACAATTTCTTTACTACTCATACCGTCTATACCAAGTTTGTCGACCTTAATTCCTTCTCCCCAGTAATCCACCGAGTTCACTATCGACCACGATGATATGAGTGATTTTGTAGTATCGGCTGGAAATCCCAGCAGATCGCAGATCGACGCCATCGGAACGAGTCCGTAGAGAAGGTCTTCTTGCACGTAATTGAACGGGTTGGGCAGAACGTATCCCTTCATAGCTCTACAGTTTCTGAGAACGTCGTAAGTAGAGTCGCCTTCGGTTTCGTAATAATCCTGTAGCATCCCACGTACCGTCATCAGATCAAGATCGAACTCTCGTATGAGACTCATTCGCTCAGCATCAACACCGTCGATGATTTTGGCAACCCTCGGCGAAACACCGTCACAGTAAAATTCAAACGAATCTATCTTTTTTTCTAATTGTCCGAGATTGAAAAGAGCGATGGGTACGTGAAGCGCAGGATTAAAACTCTCAAGGCCTGTTTCCAGTACATTCTTTCCAGGAAATAGTTGGGGAAATGCAGAACTGAGTTTTTTATGCACTTGCAACGTTTTCGACGCCGGATACGCTGTAATTCTCATTTTTGACTTAACCCCCGTAATTTTTACGTGTCCCGGTTTCACCATTTGAGATATGAGGGGCAAGAGCGTCGTTTCCGCAATCGTAATATCCTTCCGTTGATATTCGGAAAGAAGAGATTGCAATCTCAATGCCGCCCAGTATCCCGTAAAGATAACGATCGTTGCGTTTTTTTCAAGATAGGGAAGACACCCTTTGACGATAGGTTCGTGTGCAAACGCTCTGGCGGTGACTATAATACAATCAATGCCGCTGAGGATAGTTTCAATATCTGATGAAGCTTTCTGAATTTTAGCGGTTCCTTCCATTACACCAGAAACTTTTAATTTTCCGGATTCGGCCACTGGGGCTATCATCTCAAAATCTTCTATTCGATTGTAGATACGTACGTCGTGCCCCCCTAAGGCAAGACAACCGGCAGCACCTTGACCAGCACTGCCGCCTCCGAGGATAGCAATCTTCATTATATTCCTCCTAATTTCTTATTTTTTCTAATTTAAATATTTAATACTGGCTATAAAAAAGTTGTCCCTAATATATTAGCACCAGAGAAAAAACATATTTTTAAATATTTCCATTGAAAATTTCCTCATATCTTTATTTACCACTGACAGCGAACACGACACTGTCTGGAGAGACTTCTTCCCCTTCTTTTACAAGTATATCGTTTATAATACCCGACTTTGGAGAAACGATCTCATTTTCCATCTTCATCGCTTCTATAAGTACTACCACGTCGCCTTCTTTTACCTTATCTCCCTTTTTTGCCTTTATCTTCAGTATCGTTCCCTGCATTCCAGCTACTACACCTCCCTCTACCGTCTTTTTTGCAACGGGTTGAGCGACTTCGTATCCTTTCGGTGTCAATTTAATGTCAAAAATCTCTCCATCGACCTCTACGTCAAACTCTGTTGGAATGGCAGTCGGTCCTCTCGATCCTATGCCTCCTATTTCCTCATCCGCGAGCCCAGGAAAAATAGATTTTATGAGGACCTTCGATAGTGGATGCGTCGCAGGTAATGGCAGATCTTTTGAAACAAACTCTGGTTTTAGTTCTCCTTTTAAAAATTTAAGCCCTACTTTGGGGTATAGTGCGTAAGTGATCACATCTTCTTCTTTTTTTATGAGCCCCATCTCTTCGAGCTCGTCTCTTCGTTTTTTGTAGAGCGGTTCTAATAGGTCTGCAGGTCTGCACGTGATGACCTGATCCTCCCAATCTTTTCCTAAAACAGCCTCCATGATTTCTGGTTTTATCTCTCCCGGAGGCTGTCCATACAACCCCTTGCAGTAATCTTTAGTTCCCTTCGGAACTTTCTTGTACCTTCCAAATCGAACATTCATGACTGCCTGAATTCCCACCACCTGACTCGTCGGTGTCGCGAGAGCGGGGTATCCAAGCTCCTCTCTGACTCTTCCCGTTTCTTCCAAAACTTCAAAAAATTTATCTCCGATCCCCTGCTCTTCTAACTGAAATATGAGGTTGGAAAGCATGCCTCCTGGTATCTGATGAACTGCAACAGAAGGATCAAATTTGAGAGCGTTCATCCTGTGGAGGTGCCTGTATTTATCCCATACCTTGATGAGAAGCTTTCTTATCTCTATCAGTTCCTTTAAGTCATATCCTGTATCCCACTCCGTATCTTTTAAAGCGGCAGCGACACCTTCTGTAGGTGGAAGCGCGGTGCCTCCCGAGAAGGGAGACATTGCTGTATCGACGACACTTGCTCCCGCTTCGATCGCCCTCATGTACATCATCCCTGCCATCCCACTCGTATAGTGAGCGTGTGTATCTATCGGTATTTTTATCCCTGCATCCTTACAGCCTTTTATGATGTCATAAGCACTCTTGGGCGGCATCATGCCCCCCATATCTTTCAGGCACAGAGAGTCACATCCCATCTTTTCTAATTCTTTGAACTTTTCGACGTAGCTCTCTAGGGTATGGACAGGGCTTATTGCAAAGCACAAACACCCCTGAGTGTATCCTCCCACTTTCTTTGCAGCTTCGATAGGAATCTTCATATTTCTGAGATCATTTAAAGCGTCAAATACTCTGAAGCGATCACACCCGTTCTTTTTGGCAAATTCGATAAATTTCATGACAATATCATCAGGATACGTCAAGTATGCAACGATACTCATTGATCTTTCCAACATTTGTAGAGGTGTATCTGGCAATACCTCTTTCAATTTATTTAATCGTATCCATGGATCTTCATTGAGATATCGTATAGCGACGTCGAACGTAGCTCCTCCCCAGACTTCCATAGAAAAAAATCCTATCTTGTTCATTTTTTCTGCCACAGGAAGCATGTCCTCCGTTCTCATTCGCGTAGCTATCAACGATTGGTGTGCATCTCTGAAGGTCTGATCATGAAGCTGGACTATGTGATCACCTTATGTAAAATTCCAAGTGTTTTCTCTTCCATGTAATATTCACTTGAGACAGTTCTCTATGTTGGCAAACGCCTCTTCAATTTTCTCATTAGGAACAACGTACG
>Ga0315551_10000284_pt1 | contig 40878 bp, 43 predicted proteins | sample SalMarSW160290MG_FD_203678 | JGI IMG/M metagenome (GOLD analysis project Ga0315551, IMG submission 203678) | Salt marsh sediment microbial communities from the Plum Island Ecosystem LTER, Massachusetts, United States - Salt Marsh Sediment SW1602-90 ...
AACGATCGTTCATCCTGTCTACCGGCAATGAAACAATTTGTCAGGGATACTTTTGTCTATTGACTCGGAGAGGCCTTATACGTGTTAGGCGTCTGTGATTCTCAACCGGTCGTACACGAATCAGCTGCCGATATCGATCTGTACTCCGTTCATGTATGCCGCTAGCTTGCAAAGAGCCCTGGCCGTTGTGCTCTCCAGATTCAGTTGTGCAGCAATCTGCTCAACACCGATACCGGGAGACTCGGTGGCAGCTTCCGCAATTGAGCGCACAACCCTACTGGCGTTCTTTCCAATCCGCAACAGTTCCATGTATCTGTCCAGTATGTTGGGCCACTTCCCCGACCGGCAGATGACTTCTCTCTGCTCAGCACGGAGCCTGACCAGGATGAAGACGTCATTCTGTTCTTCTTTCGCCACAAGCCAGTCCCCCCTGCACTCAGCGCACTCGCACAGGGAAAGCCAGCCAACCGGTTCGGGCCGCTGCCTGTTCTTCGTCAGCGTGCGGAAAACCTTCTCAGCATCAGCGCCCATGTCTACAACGGATACATTCGACAACCGCGTGCACATGCACTTTGAGTCGTCCATGCTTTCCGCGTAAGCTTGCAGCACCTTTCGAAGTTGGAATTCCTCCTCTCCTTTCGAGTAGTCAGTCGACACCACCTGCAACCACAGGGAATCCCCGAGCATTGTCTTCAGTGAATCGCACGCCGCACAGGCCCACGTGTCGAACTCATGTGCAGGCATATCCCCCCTGAGGTATTTCCAGATCGTTTCCATCGTCTTCCAACGGCCCATACTCATTGTGGCTCAGGTACGCCTAACGGGGCTGCGGATGAGCGACGGAGGGAGGAGCGAGCTTGCTCGCTGTGACCGGCGATCGCTCCATCCGCTGGATGGCCGGCGCGGAGCGCCGGACAGACGGCGGGTGACTATCCGCAGCCCCGATGGCGCGGCGCTTAGGCGTCCGCGCCATCGGTGGAGTTCACGGGCTGAAGCCGTGCAGCGCTGGCTCAGTCCCGTGGAACGACTGGTTCGCAGCCTAGGTCATAAAATCAGACAAAGCCCTTTCCAACGCCTTAACAACCTTAGGCCGACAATGATTATTCAACAACTTCATCGGAAGCTTTTCGTACCATCTTTGAGTTTCCCAGTGATCCCCGCCATAGGATCCCAGATCTTTCCCTGGTATTCGCGTCGAAGGATGAACCTTTTGCATGTAATAATCCAAGCAGGATCTTAGCTGGTCCAAGCTGTGAAATTCAAAGGTGAAAGAACACACCTCAACAAAATACACACGATATGGATCTAACTTCTGATCTCTGGAACGGTCAACATCTAACCCAGGCCCATACATTCGATTTTGATGCTTGGTCCGGTCGTAATTTTCTACCCAGTGTTTCGACATCTCTTGCTTAGCTGCGAATCGCCCCGGTTAACTTGCTTGAGGAGCGAAACGACGAAAGTCAAGTTCAACCGGAAGTTATGCGGCGTTTTATTATGAAGCGAGAAATGAATCTCTTAACCGTGCCAGTTCTGACTTCGTGATTTTATCTGGCGGAACAAGACAGTAGTGTTTTTCCTCGTAAATTCGGATTTCTCCGTTTTCATCCCGGCTAAACGACATTAAGCAAATTGTATTTTGCTCCATCGACTGAGCGACTATCCCAGTGCAGATCAGATCTGGGAATTTTTCAGCTGCCATCGCTAAGTCCTGTTCCACTTGTACCGCACCGATTTTTTCACCTTCACCTTTTGCTTCTATTGGAAACACATACTGAACGCCAGCCTTATTAACTCCAACATAGACTTCATCAGTCTCGATCTGACCAATCCCGGAAACCGAAGTTCGTAGATGGCTTTGAAGGGAATAACAAGTGACACCCGTAAAGATGTCAACAAGTCGATTGTATCTCACTTTGGCGAGGGTCGCCTGCTCGTCGGTAAAAGCGTGTTGAATAATCATACCTGGGGTTGCATCCGGAACCTTGACTATTGCAAGATTTGGGTTAGGTATCGCTTCACGCAGACCAATGGAGAATTCGTAAGATCCTCGACCCACGTGACGTATTAGCCAGTTCTTGCCCTGTGCCCTTTGAGGTGAGTTCTGGGCAAGAGATTCTGGAACTTCCATCCGAAAATTGAAAGTGTAGACAATATCACCGAGGTTTTTTACCGGCTCTAATCCAAGGGCAGCAGCTGCCTTATTCAGGTCTTCTCGTTCGAAAAGGATTCTTTTTTTACCAGGTTCGAATCTATCGAAGAATACACGCTCTAAAATCTGTGTGTATCGATTTTGCTTATGAGCCATGAAGTTAACCGGTCCACCTCAGCACAACAACTTCTTCTCGCAGTTCCGACCTCGTGGCTGTTGCGGCACGGAGTCTAAACAAGTCTATTTTCTCTAGTTCATAGCCGAGTTCCGAGGCGATTTCAGCGAGAATCTCTCCTGTGTGAATCATCACTCCTAGATACGAGGCTTGATCTCCCACGACGTAACCAAGCCTGGCTTTCGGTTTGAGGATGGATCTCAAGCCGGCAAGATGACGCTTAATACCACCAAAGTACTGGAGAACTACTCGTGGATACTGTTTTTCAAACCCTGACGTCTTGCCTAAAGAAACTCTCCTTGCCTCGATTTTTTCGGCAAGTTGTGTGACACGTCGGTTGTTTGTAATCGCTAGGTGGTCTTTGTCATCATGATAGACAGAGCGGGTATTCGATCTGACAAAGCCTTTTTTTATTGCTCGTAGGTCTTGCAGGTTTTGAATAAAATCCAACAAAACAAGCTCCAATCGAGTTGTACGAGTGTAGTCCTTCTCATTAGGATATGGAGGCGAGGTGAATACAGCGTCAAATGTCACGTTATCTGCAAGTACCTTCTCTATGATACGTGCGTCTCCACGGATAATTTGGGTCTCTGGATACTTTCTCCCCTCGATTGTACGTAGATCCTCCGCCATCCTCAGTACTTGACCAAGCCAGGATTGGTAGACAGCGGCATCATGTTTGTATTTTCCTACTCCAATTTCCGGCCCGAAGCGCAAATTGCTGGCTTCGGTAACCGCTATTTTCGCCAAAGCGAGAAGAAAGTACTGCTGTATCAAAGAATTGGTGCACAAGTGTTTGATAGCGTACCGGATTCGCAGGACTTTCTGAAGTGGCAAAGGACTAATTGAGTCTTTTATGAGGAGTTTTGAGGCTTCTTTGTCAAGAGATAGTTCAACTGGAATACTATCATCGCGATCCGAACTGAGTAAATCATATATCTTTGACGCGTCGTCCTCGAGTTCATGATGATCCACGCTAAATGAAGTCTTTACAGTCGAAGCGAAAGCTGCAACTGGATTCATCTCTAGTCCAACAGCAAGAACATTATTCAATTTCGCTTCTAAGACGCTAGTTCCTGTCCCGCAAAATGGATCAAGCAGTGTAGCGTTACCATCGATTTGCCACTCCGTCAGATACTGTCTGACCAAGTGAGGTGGAAACGCCAAGACAAACCGGTACCAGTCATGGAAAGGGTGATCGACCAAATCGATGCGATTTATCTCGTTATTGACCCGGTTCGCTAAATCTGAAGCCAATTCAGGAAAGAGCGTCATCTGTTTATTACGCATAATTCACCAACAAAAGTCAAGGATACCTTAGTAAACGGAGGTTTTATCCTGTTTGCTTTAGATTTGCTCTATCCGAAGGCTTCAACTGACTTTATAGACTATATTTGCCGCATAACGACGCGGATGAGCTGCCGCGCCGAACCAGTGAGAACGAAATGGTATTGGAAACGAGGCGTTCTCTTTGAGCGGCATGCTCGCGGTCTGCTCCATTCGCATGTTCTATTTCGTCTACCGATCGCCTTTTGGGTGACAGATACCAACAAAAGCTATTATGCTTTGGCTTTTGAAGTACTCCCACTATCTTATTCCTTGCGGGCAAGAAATGTCCACGACGATCATCTATACGAGCAACTAATACACCCCTGACAGGATGTGTAGGAATGACCAAGCGTTGGCATAGGTGCGGGCCATAGGAGCAGGGGTGCGTTGGGTCGATGTCCAAGAAAGGAAAAGTAGGTCAGTCTCTTTTTCTCTGTACAGGAAGGCGTGGACATTTCTGTGTGCGCGGGGAATCCTCCAGTCTCCCCAAACCAGAAGATAACTCCCAACCTCAAATCTTCATGTTGGATTGAATGCCATATTCAAAGAACGATGACCCCCGACGGAATAGAACGGGGCTGCGGATGACCGACGATCGCTCCATCCGCTGGATGGCCGGCGCGGAGCGCCGGACAGACGGCGGGTGACTATCCGCAGCCCCGATGGCGCGGCGCTTCGGCGTCCGCGCCATCAAGTGAGTATACTGCAAATATGAAGTATATGGTCTCAAGAAGCTGCAAATCTGCAGTATAGCCAATTAGATAAGCGTATTTGTCGTCAAATCTGCCGGATCGTAACCCCCACATACAGTACTTCTACTCGGATATTAGAGCAAATCCTGCGGAAACGCAACGATATTGACATGAGCACTGCAGAAAAGGCAGTGGGCTTTCAGGCGCTACCGGTCACCGACGCTCCGGCCTTCCCTCACCCCCCCTCCCAGACCCTCCCCCAAGGCTTACCCCCCGTTAAGGTATCCTATTGAAGTTCTGGGAGGGGGATGCTCAAAAGGGGGTTCGGTTTTGGTACAGCGCCTCGCTTCTTTGACGTCCTGTCTCGTCACTCGGCGCTACCAAAGGCCCTCCGCTTTCCGGCTGTCGTGCCGCTGCTGTTTGCTGCCTTACTCACTGTCGGCATCGCTTGCGAACCGGATCGCTCTGCGGCTCTATGCCTGTTGATTGACATCGTTCCGTCATTCGGCGATAGTGGTGATGGCCATGCTGTCGCCGGAACTTCAGGAACAAATCGAAGAGCTCGCCGCCCTGGTGCGCGCCAGCCGCTACCTGGTGGCCTTCAGCGGCGCCGGCATCTCCACCGAAAGCGGTATCCCTGATTTTCGCGGTCCCCAGGGAATCTGGACCAGGATGCGCCCCATCGAGCTGTCGGAGTTTCTGCAAGATCCCGCCGCCCGACGGGAGTACTGGCGGCGCAAGATCGAAAGCTATCCCCGGATGCGGGACGCCGAGCCGAACGCTGGTCACAAGGCCCTGGCCCGGCTGTTCGAAGCGGGCTTGCTGAAGACGATGATCACCCAGAACATCGACGGGCTTCATCAAAAGGCGGGAATCCCTGAGGGCAGGGTGATCGAGCTGCACGGAAGCAATGCCTACATCGCCTGTCTGCAGTGCCGCAAGCACTACGCCTGGGAGGAGGTGCTCCCCTTTTTCGAGGAGCATCCGGTTCCCTCCAACGACTGCCCTCTCTGTGATGACTGCGGCGGCTGGCTCAAGCCGGCCACGATCAGTTTCGGCCAGGCCATGCCCGCGGAAGAGACCCGGAGGGCATTTTCCGAGGCGGGGAAAGCGGATCTGCTGGTCACCGTGGGTACCTCCCTGCAGGTGTACCCGGCGGCGGGAATCCCCGGAGAAACCCGCCGTCACGGAGGGAAAGTTGCGATCGTCAACAACCAGCCGACGGCTCTGGATCATGAAGCTGACCTCGTCGTGCGTGGACCTTCCGGGAAGATCCTGTCTGCCCTGGCGGACAGACTCACGGCATCGGAAAAAAACGTGGAGGGAAGGAATGACGGATGAACAAAAAGGCATCCTTGATAATCTGAGAAGAGCAATCTTCGAGTACAACGCCGATCTGGCCCAAGAATCGGCGCAGCAGGCCATAGAAATGGGTGTCGGTCCGGTTGAGGCGATGAACGTGATGACCGTGGCCATCAGAGAGATCGGGGATGCTTTCGGAAAGGGCGATTTGTGGCTCCCCGACCTGATCGGGGCGGCCACCGCCATGCAGGGTGCCACTCCGGTACTCGAAGAAGAAATCAGGAAGCAGGGCGCTCACAGGGAGATTCTGGGGACGGTGGTCGCCGGCACGGTGTTCGGAGACATTCACAATATCGGTAAAACCATGGTAACCACGCTCCTCACAGCGGCAGGATTTCATGTCGAAGATCTGGGAGTCAACATCAAAGCCGAATCATTCATCGAGACGGCACAGACACACGAAGCGGACCTGATTGCCATGTCTGCGTTGATGACCACCACCATGACGGAGCAGGAGAAGGTCATCGAATCGTTGAAGGACAGGGGTATCAAGGAGAAGGTAAAGGTAATGGTCGGCGGAGCAGCGGTTACAGAGGAATTTGCCCGGCACATCGGCGCCGACGGCTACGATCCCACCGCACCGGGCGCGGTACATCTGGCAGAGAAGTTGCTTGGTAAGAGCAAATAGAAGACACGAGGTCAAAACGCAGGCTGCGGCGGGGAAAGCATTTGTACCAGGAATGAAAAGAATACCAGAAGGAGGAGACTATGGCTCTGCGGGGTTTTTTGAGGGGTTTCAAGCCATTGGAGCTCATTACCGAGCAGCAGGTTGAGCAGATTCACGAGGGTACACTGGATGTTCTCGCTCGAGCGGGAGTGAAGATATACAACGACGAGGCGCTGAAAGTATTCAAACAGAACGGCTGTACAGTCGATTTCGACACCAAGCTGGCACGTTTTCCCCCCGCTTTGGTCGAGGAATGCCTGCGCCGGTGCCCGAGCAGCTTCCGCGTAAAATCCAGGAACCCCGACCACGACCTGGTCCTCGGATTGGATCATGTTGTGTTCTTCAACTTTCCCGGCAGGGACATCGTGGATCTGGATACGGGGGATTCCCGGCCCCCTACCAGAAAAGAGCATGTCGATCTGGTTACCGTGCTGGACGCGCTGCCTACAGTCCATTTCCTCAACAATTACCCGTACTTCGGCTATCGGGGAATCCCGGAAAACATGAAAGAGATGGAGGGCGCCGCGATCAGGCTTGCGCATTCGACCAAGGTGACCATGGAGATCGCCAACAACGATATCGACCGGTTTACCTTCCGGATGGCGAAGGCAATCGGTACGGAGATCTTTGCCAACCCGAACACCTCCTCTCCCCTCACCTGCTATACCGATCAGACGAACGCCTGCTTTCTGGCCGCTGAGTATGACCTGCCCAGCATGATATGGGATGGGGCGACGGCCGGAAGCACCGCACCGGCGAGCGTGGCCGGAGCGGTCATCTCCGGAAATGCCGAGGTCATTCCCTACATTGTGCTCCTGCAACTGCTCAAACCGGGGGCGCGGGTCGCGGTGGCGAATCTGGTGCTCCCCCAAAACATGAAAACCGGAGCCCCGGCCTTTGGCGATATCAGCGTGTCTCTTCACCTTGCAGCCTACAATCAAGTTTGGCGAAGATACGGAATACCCATGGTGGCCTCTTCCTCCGGTGTGAGCAATGCCAAGGTTATAGGGTTTCAGCTCGCCTATGAGAAAACCATCCCCATCCTAGTCGCCGCCATTTCCGGGTCCAGTGCGGTGCAGATCCACAGCAGCGTATACGGGGAGATTTCCGCTCATCCGATACAGGCGATCCTCGACGACGATATCGCCAACATGATCGGAAGGTTCGTGGAAGGTATAGAGGTCAGCGAGGATTCGGCGGCGGTTGACATGATCAATGAGGTGGGGCCGATACCGGGGCACTTTCTGGGTCAGGCGCATACCAGGAGGTGGTGGAACAGAGAGCAGTATATGACCAAGAGCGCAGACCGTTTGACCTACCCGGAGTGGAAAAGCGGGGGCAAGAAAAACGAAGTGGATTACGCCCGTGAGCGTATGGAGGAAATTCTGTCCAACCATGCGGTACAGCCGCCCCTGTCTCAAGGGGAGCAGGAAGAAATCGAGGGTATCCTAGAGGAAGCCCGTGAGTACTTCAGAAAAAACGGTCTCATATCACCTTCGGAGTGGAAGGAATACATGAAAACCCTGCAGGATGAGGGGAGGGCATAGATGCAGAAGAATGCAGAGAATCCAAAAAATATTGAGAGGATGAATCAATGAAACAGCTCAAAGTGAATCCGCCGGAAAACCGGCTGAAAAGCGGCACGTCCAAGGTCGGGATCCGCCCGACCATCGACGGCCGGCTCGGGGGGGTGCGGGAGAGTCTGGAGGAGCAGACCATGGCTATGGCCAGGACCGCGGGGCGAATCATCACGGAGAACCTGAAACACGCCAACGGATTGCCTGTGGAATGCGTGATCGCCGACAGGTGTATCGGCGGCGTGGCGGAAGCGGCCGGGACGGCCGAGAAATTCGCCCGGGAAGGAGTCGGAGTGTCCCTCACGGTGACTCCCTGCTGGTGCTACGGCTCGGAAACCATGGACATGGATCCTCTGATGCCCAAGGCGGTCTGGGGCTTCAACGGAACCGAACGGCCCGGTGCGGTCTACCTGGCCGCGGTTCTGGCGGCCCACAACCAGAAGGGACTGCCCGCTTTCGGGATCTACGGAAGGGACGTGCAGGATGCCGGGGACAGCTCCGTGCCGGAGGATGTGCGGGAGAATATCCTGCGCTTCGCGCGCTGCGGACTCGCCGTGGCCACCATGAGAGGTACCAGCTATCTGTCCATGGGCTCGGTGTCCATGGGAATAGGCGGATCCATCGTTCAGGAGGATTTCTTTCAAGAGCATCTGGGGATGCGCAACGAGTACGTGGATATGAGCGAGTTCGCGCGCCGCTTCAAGGAGCAGATCTTCGACCCCGAGGAGTACAAACGTGCATTGGCCTGGGTCAAGGAAAACTGCAAGGAGGGCGCGGACGACAATCCGCCGGAGAAGCAGAAATCCCGCCAGCAGAAGGATAGGGACTGGGAGCTGGTCGTGCAGATGACCCTGATCGCCCGGGACCTGATGGTGGGCAATCCCCGCCTGGAAGCCCTGGGCTTCGGCGAGGAGGCTCTGGGACACAATGCCCTGGCTGCCGGATTTCAGGGCCAGCGGCAGTGGACCGATCACTTTCCGAACGGAGACTTCATGGAGGCGATGCTGAACTCCTCTTTCGACTGGAACGGCATCCGCGCGCCCTACATTCTGGCCACGGAAAACGACAGCCTCAACGGCGTGTCCATGCTCTTCGGCTATCTGCTCACCGGTACGGCTCAGATTTTTGCCGATGTCCGCACCTACTGGAGCGCCGAGGCGATCAAGCGGGTTACCGGTGTAGCTCCCAAAGGACTGGCCGAGGGAGGAATCATCCATCTGATCAACTCGGGGCCGGCCGCCCTGGACGGGACGGGCCAGATGCGCCGGGACGGAAAGCCCGTTATAAAGCCTTTCTGGGAGATAACCCCCGAGGAAGTGATCAAGTGTCTGGAGGTCACCGAGTTCAGGCCTGCCGACCTGGGCTATTTTCGCGGCGGCGGCTACTCTACCGATTTCCTGACCCGGGGGGGCATGCCCGTGACCATGTCACGGCTTAACCTGGTCCGCGGTCTGGGACCGGTCCTGCAGATCGCCGAGGGACATACCGCCGAGCTGCCGGACAAGGTTCACGACGCCCTGGACGCCCGTACCAATCCGACCTGGCCGACCACCTGGTTCGTGCCCCGATTGACCGGTAAAGGGCCGTTTAGCGATGTGTACTCGGTGATGGCAAACTGGGGGGCGAACCACGGGGCCATCAGCTACGGGCACATAGGGGCGGATCTGATCACCCTGGCCTCTATGCTGCGGATTCCCGTGTGCATGCACAACGTGGAGACGATCTACCGGCCCAGTGCCTGGGCGGCCTTCGGTATGGACCCGGAGGGTGCGGACTACCGGGCCTGTGCTAATTTCGGACCGGTGTACGGATAGAGGAGGATACAATGCTGAATGGAGTTCCTGCTATTCTCTCACCCGAACTGTTGAAGGTCATGATGGAGATGGGCCACGGAGATGAGCTGGTCATCGCCGACGGGAACTTCCCCGCAGCCGGCATGGCCCGGCGTCTGATTCGGGCCGACGGACACGGGGTTCCCGAGCTGCTGGAAGCGATCCTGAAATTCTTTCCCCTCGACAGGTACGTGGACCATCCCGTAGCCCTCATGCAGGTGGTGCCCGGGGACTCCACTAAACCGTTGATCTGGGAGCAATTCCGCGGCATCGTCAAGAAATACGAAGGGAAGTTCGAGGATTTCGAGCTCGTCGAACGTTTCGCCTTTTACGAGAGGGCCAAACTGGCCTACGCCATCCTGGCCAGTGGAGAAACGGCGCTGTACGCCAACATCATCCTCAAGAAGGGTGTGGTGGTCGAATAACTGATAAAGGAGCGGTGACTATGCAATTCGAACAACTGATACGCTCGCGCTACAGCGTACGGGCCTACAAGGCGGATCCGGTTCCGGATCAGGTGTTGGAGAAGGTGCTGGAAGCGGCGTGCCTGGCCCCCACGGCTGCCAATCGACAGGCCTTTCGCATACTGGTGATCCACACCGCCGGGCGGGAACAAGAGCTGAAGCGCATCTACAGCCGGGACTGGTTCGTCCAGGCGCCTTTGGTGATCGGAGTGTGCGCCCTCACCGACGGCTGCTGGGTGCGGGCCGACGGAAAGAGCTACGGGGAGGTGGATGCGGCTATCGTCATGGATCACCTGATCCTGGCGGCTGCCGATCAGGGTCTGGGCAGCTGCTGGATTGGAGCCTTTGACGCCCGGGCGGCCCGTGAGATCCTGGGGCTGCCGGAATCCGTAGACCCGGTCGCCTTCACCCCTCTCGGGTACCCCAACGACAGCCCCGGGGAAAAAAAACGCCGGCCTGTCGATCATCTGGTGCGCTTCGAATCCTGGAGCTGAAGCTCCGACGGGGGGATCCGATGTACGGCGTGGGTGTAGTCCTGGCGGTTTGCTCGGGGATCGCCAACAACATAGGGGTGCTGCTGCAGAAAAAGGCGGTCAACCAGATCGCCTCCGGCCGGCAGCGTTTCTTTGCCAGGTTGGTGCGGCACCCCCTCTGGTTGGCCGGGTTCGTCGTCCAAATGGGGTTGGGAAGCACCCTGTTTCTCCTGGCCCAGGCGCGGCTCGGGCCGGCCTTGATTCCAGGTCTTATGGCCGCGGGCCTGGTCGTCCTGGTATTGGGTTCGATCTGGATCCTCAAGGAACGGCTGGGCGCCGCGGAGTTTGCGGGGATCCTCCTGCTCATTGCGGCCATCATCCTGCTGGGGTTGAGCCGTATGACCATCGATGTGGGAGAGTTCGACGTGCTGGCCGGCAGCTTTATCCTGCGCTCCGTCCTGTTCTCCGTGGTCGTCACCGCCCTGATCCTGATTTTGGAAATCGCGGGGAAACGAATGACCCGCTACCACGGATCCGTTCTAACCGTCAGCTCCGGGCTTTTCTACGTTCTCTCCAACTTCTGGGTGGGTCCGTTCATGGGCGCGGTGTTGCGGATCTTCAAGGGGATCTTCACCCTTCCGGTGATAGCTCTGTTCGTAGCCGGTTCCGCGATCCTGGTGATCACGAATATGTACGGCATCGCCAAGGTGCAGCTGGCCTTCAGGGTTACCAACGCCAGCCTCGCGATTCCCCTCCAGCAGATCCCGGTTCAAACAGCCCCGGCCTTCGTCTTTTTGCTGGTTTTCCGTCTGTCTGCCCCATCCGCGGCAGCGGTGCTGATGTTTTGCCTGGCCGTCGTTTTGATCATCGGCGGTACCTTCGTGCTGGCTCGTCGCCAGGGCATGATGGAGGCGATTGAGCCGGCCCGGACAAGCTCCCCGGGCGTCCGGAAGTAGAACACAGACGCCGCGACGCTCGAATCAGGCGGCTGGTTAGCACAGGCGGTATCAGAAATCCAGCAGTTCGACCTCGAAAATCAGAAACTCGTTCGGCGGAATGACCCCCGGATAGCCACGCTCGCCATAGGCCAGCTCCGGGGGAACGATCAGAATCCGCTTTTCTCCCCGTCTCATGCCGGTCAGCGCCTCGTTCCATCCCTGAATAACCCTTCCGATTTCGAAGCTCGCCGGCTGACCCCTCTGGTAGGAGCTGTCGAAGACCAGCCCGTTGAGACGCTGTCCGGTGTAGTGGACGGTGACCGAGGTTCCGTACTCCGGGCTCGACTCTCCGGACCCTGGATTCAGCACCAGGTAGCGAAGCCCGGAAGCCGTCTGATCCGCGGTGGGCCAGCGTCGTTCGATCTCCTCCAAAGCCAGCTTGCGGGCGCGGGCGGTATATTCCTTCTTTCTTGCCGGGGCTTCCCGGAGCAGGCCGTCGAACAGGGCCTGATCGACCCGAAAATCGCGGGCCGCCGAGCCGATGCGCAGGATCTTCACGGAATCGATCCGGTCACCCTGGCGGATGGCATCGACCACCTCCTGTCCTTCAAGTACCCGGCCGAACACGGCGTGGAATCCGTCCAACCAGGGAGCCGCCTTGTGGGTGATGAAGAACTGGCTGCCGTTGGTATCGGGTCCACTGTTGGCCATGGAGAGAATCCCGGGACCGTCGTGTTCGAGCTCGGGAGCAATCTCATCGGGCAAGCGATATCCGGGTCCTCCCGTTCCGTTTCCCAGGGGATCGCCGCCCTGGATCATGAAGTCATCGATGACTCGATGGAAGACCAGGCCGTCGTAGAAGGGCCGACCCGCCGGCCGGTTGTCGAAGGCGATCGTGCCTTCGGCCAAACCGACGAAGTTGGCTACCGTAAGGGGGGTCTTCTGGAATTCCAGGGAAATGAGGATCCTGCCCCGGGTGGTGTTCATCTCCGCATACAGCCCGTCTGGCAGAGACTGGGCAAGGGCAGGATGAAGGGGGAGCAGGGTGAGAAATGCGCCGACCAGAATCGTCCTCTGTACAGTTTTCATCAGTGTCCCCATTGGAGTTGGCGAATCGCGTATCCGCAGCTTTCCAGATCACGTACGATCCCGTGGGAGAGCTTGTCCGTTACGCCCTTGTAAAACAGGCGGATCGTAAAGGTGATGACCATCTGGTTTGTTCTGTAATCCCTATCGAAGTCCAGGAACAGGATCTTCAGGTGCGTGCGTTTGACCACCTCGATCAGCTCAGAGATGCTGGCATCGTTGGCCACCGTGATTTTCAGAACCCGGTAGGAGTCCTTGGCATAGATCTTTTCAAATCGGTTGACCATGACGAGAGTAAACAGGCCGATCAAGGTGACGAGGATGGCCATCTCGAACAGACCCGCCCCGGCTGCCATGCCCACACCGGCGGATACCCAGAGGCAGGCGGCAGTGGTCAGCCCCCGTACGTTGAATCCCTCTTTGATGATCGCCCCGGCGCCGAGAAAGCCGATGCCGGTAACGATCTGAGCGGCGATCCGGCTGGGATCCACCCGCAGGCCCGTACTTTCCGGTCCCCCGGAGGCGATCTGGGCTATGACCACGGAGACCAACATGAATAGAGCCGCTCCCAAACTGACCAGCATGTTGGTGCGAAGACCTGCGGCCCGGCCGTGGATGTCCCTCTCGAAACCGATGACCCCGCCCAGGAGGCAGGCCATCAGCAGCCGAAAGGCGAAGTTGCCGGTGAAGGCTTCCGGAAAAAAATTGAGCTGCGCAAACATATTCTGAAGAGGATAGTCGATTTTGCGCGAAAGCAGAAGCCCCTTCCAGCCGGGAGAGGAACAAATTTTGGTTGTTCCTCAACCGCAGAAAAATCACCCGGGTGGAGTAAATTTATGTTAGCTAGTCATCCTAAAAAAATTCGTATTCTAGTACTTTTTTGTTAGAAAACAGTTAGGAGATACTTGCGTATCTTGTGGTTTCGGGTATAATAGGAACACAATATCTTGTGTGCAGGGTATGAAATGCCCGTTCTGTCGGCATCCCAAGACGCGGGTAGTGGATAAGCGAAACCTTGACGAACTCGATACCATCAGGCGGAGACGAGAATGTCTGGCCTGCGGGCGGCGCTTCTCCACCTACGAGCGGATCGAGTGGACAGGGGTGTCGGTCATCAAGAAGGATGGGCGGCGGGAAAGCTTCGATCGGGACAAGCTTTTAGCCGGCCTGCTCAAAGCCTGCGAGAAAAGGCCGATAGCGCGGGAAGCAGTGGAGAAGCTGGTCAGCACGGTCGAGGCGGAGCTGTACAACTACGGGAACCGGGAAGTTCCGGCGCAGGTCATCGGAGAGTTGGTGATGGATCGGCTTAAAGAGCTAGACAAGGTGGCCTACATCCGCTTTGCATCGGTGTACAGGGAGTTCACCGATCTCAAGTCGTTCGAGAAGGAGCTGAGAACACTAAAGAAAACCTAAAAGCTTTCTAACGACGGAAGCGTCGCAACTGTGATTTACTCAAGCACTGGGAGGGGAACTATGTTATGCAAAGTGGAGAATATCCGAAAGAGAAACGGGCAAGTCGTCGCCTTTGACCAGGAGAAGATCACCAGAGCGATCTGGGCCGCGGTTCAGGCCGTAGGTGGTCGGGATATCACTAAAGCGCAGAAGCTCTCCGACCAGGTCGTCAAAGGGATCCGACGCAAATACGAAGACGGAAGTGTTCCTTCCGTCGAGCATGTTCAGGACATCGTCGAAAAGATCCTCATCGAAAACGGACATGCCAAAGTAGCCAAAGCCTATATCCTTTACCGGGAACAGCACAAAAATATACGCGAAGTCACCAAGCTGCTGCGAGATATCACCATCATCGATGATTATCTCGACGAGATGGACTGGAGGGTGCGGGAGAACAGCAATATGACCTACTCCCTCCAGGGTCTCAACGTGCACATCACCCAGAAGGTCGTCTGCAACTACTGGCTCAACAGCGTCTATCCCAAGGAGATCCGGGATGCCCACATCAACGGGGAGTTTCACATCCACGATCTGGGAACTCTCGGTCCCTACTGTGTCGGCTGGGACCTCCAGGATCTGCTCATCGAAGGATTTCGGGGGGTGAGGGGCAAGGTCGAGTCCAGAGCGGCGCGGCATTTTGACGTGGCCTTGATGCAGGTTGTGAACTTCCTCTACACCCTGCAGGGAGAGGCGGCCGGCGCCCAGGCCTTTTCCAACTTCGACACGCTGCTGGCTCCCTTTATCTACTACGACGGGTTGGGCTACGACACGGTCAAGCAGTGTCTGCAGAAGTTCCTCTACAACATGAACGTACCGACCCGGGTCGGTTTCCAGACGCCCTTCACCAATATCACCCTGGACCTCAAGGCTCCGGAGTACCTCAGAAGCCAGCCCGTCGTGATCGGCGGGGAGGTCAAAGACAGGTCCTATGGAGAGTTCCAGGAGCAGATGGACATGTTCAACCGGGCCTTCGCGGAGACGATGAGCCGGGGTGATGCCACCGGACGGCCCTTCACCTTTCCGATCCCGACCTACAATGTGACTCCCGACTTTCCCTGGGAGAGCACGGAGCTGGATCCTGTCTGGGAAATGACAGCCAAGTACGGCATCCCCTACTTCTCCAATTTTATCAACTCCGACCTGAAGCCGGACGATGTGCGCAGCATGTGCTGCCGACTGCGCTTGGACAAGCGGGAGCTGCAGAAGCGGGGCGGCGGGCTTTTCGGCTCGAATCCCCTGACCGGGTCCGTCGGGGTTGTAACCCTCAACCTGCCCAGGATCGGTTACGAGGCTCACTCGGAGCAGGAGTTCCTGGAGATACTGGGCAGCCGTATGGAGCTGGCCAAGGAAAGCCTGATCATCAAGCGAGAGGTGCTGGAAAAGTTCACCGACCGGGGTCTGTATCCATACAGCCGTTTTTACCTGCGCACCATCAAAGCCGGATTCGGGAACTATTGGAAAAATCACTTCTCGACGATCGGGATCATCGGGATGAACGATGCGGTGTACAACCTGCTCGGATTCGATCTTACTCAGGCCGAAGGCGTGGAGTTTGCCGTACGGGCCCTCGATTTTATGCGGACCAGATTGGGGGATTTTCAAACCGAAACCAACAGCATCTTCAATCTGGAAGCCACCCCCGCGGAAGGAACCAGCTATCGTCTGGCGCGGATCGACAAGAAGCTCTTTCCGGACATCAAGATCTACAGCGAGGATGCGTACTCCACCGGCAATGGCAAGAACTTCCGGGCCCCCTACTACACGAACAGCACCCAGCTGCCCGTCGGCTTCACCGACGATGTGTTCGATGCTCTGAAGCTGCAGGATCCGCTGCAGAGCCGCTATACCGGCGGGACGGTTTTGCATGCTTTCCTGGGGGAGAGGATGCCGTCCATCCAAGCCACCAAAGCCCTGGTGAAAAGCATCGCCGAAAACTTCCATCTGCCCTACTATTCCCTCACCCCGACCTTCAGCATCTGCGAGCAGCACGGCTACCTCCGGGGCGAGCAGCAGGTGTGTCCGAAATGCGGTGAGGTCTGCGAGGTTTGGTCCCGTTCGGTAGGGTACCTTCGTCCCGTGGATCAGTGGAACCCGGGAAAACAGGTGGAGTTCAAGCATAGGCGCACCTACGACCGGCAGTTGAAGGCGCAGAGCCCGGCTGTTCAATTGGTCGGTCCCCCGCTTGCGAAGCAGGAAATTCCGCGGGCGGCGGAGCCGACCCAAGCCCTCGAAGAGCAGCCCCGCAACCTGGAGCGGATACCGGCCCATAATGCGGCGGCGCTGTAGCACGAATCTCGTTGACCTTTAAAGGCTGGCAGAAGACCTCTCTCATCGAGTACCCGGGGAAGATCTCAACTGTGGTATTTACGGGGGGGTGCAATTTCCGCTGCCCCTTCTGCTACAACGCGGAGCTGGTCGAGCGGCCGCAGCAGCTCGCCGATCTCGGCTCGGAAACCGTGCTGCAGTACCTGAAAGAGAACCGGGCGCTGTATCAGGCCCTGGTGATCACCGGGGGCGAACCGACCCTGAACGCCCGGATACCGGAGTTCCTGGCAGAGATCAAGGCCTTGGGTCTGTGCACGGGACTGGAGACCAATGGAACCAATCCGACCATGGTCGCACGACTTCTCGAGCAGGACCTGGTGGATTACATCGCCATGGACGTCAAGGCGCCGCTGGAGTGGGAAGCCTACCGCAGAGCCGCGGGATTGCCGCAGGCGAAAGAAGGGGCGCTCGAAGATATCAAGCAGACGCTGCGGCATCTCGAAACCGCTAAAGTCGAACTGGAGCTGCGCTGCACCGTAGTTCCTCGGATCCACACGCCGGAGGATATCCTGAGGCTGGCCGAACAGCTGCGGGGATATCCCAGCTTCGTTCTGCAACAGTTCGCCCCGGAGGGGGCTCTGGACCCGCAGCTGCGGGATCAGGTTCCCTTCAGTTATGAAGTTCTAACGGAGCTGCACAGGCAGATAGATCCGTTTTTTCCCCGCTGCGAGCTCAGGGGGATCTGAAGAAGCTCAGCATCTGCCGGGGTAGGGCAATCACGGATTGAGCACCGTTTTCCTCCAGCTCTTGCCTGGTCCGGAATCCCCATAGCACGCCCAGGGCGAACATCCCAGCACGGCGGGCGGTCTGCATATCCGTGTTGGTATCTCCCGCGTACAGCACCTCCCCCGGATCGAGTCGCCAGCGGCTGCAGATCTCCAGCGCCGCGGCGGGATCCGGCTTGGAGGGGACTCCGTCCCGGGCGCCGAGCACCGGATCGAAACGCCAGGGGCTGAAGTAGTGCTCGGCCATCACCGTAGTGAACTCATGAGGTTTGTTTGACAGGATGGCCCGCCGAACCTTTCGCCGCACCAGTTCGTCTAGAAGGACGCTGATTCCCGGATACAGGTCGGTTCCGTCGGCCCAATGCGCGCCGTACTCCGCCGCCATCTCCGCCTGCAGCCGTTCGATCGTCGATTCCTCGCGATCGGCCGCCGGCAGTACGCGCTTTACCAGATTTCTCATGCCGTCCCCGACGAAGTACTTGTAAGCCTCGACAGGGTGGGGCGGGTAGCCGCCTCTGTCCAGGACACGATTCATGCAGTCTCCAAGATCCTGAAGCGTGTCGAGGAGCGTTCCGTCCATATCGAAGACAACAGCAGTGTATTTTTTCATCTCACCCCCGCCGGAGTAGCATATCTAATTTTCCCGGGCGTTGAAACCCGCGGGCGGCGGTCCGCATTGGCGGCGGTGGGTGGCAATGCCATAACCGGCGGTCCAGAGGTTGCAATACAGCCGGCCAATGTGGTTCAATAGAAGGTGTAGAGGAAGGAGGAGCGGCAGATATGAAACGCGGATCGAGAAGGGCGCAACAACGCAGCAGCTCACCTCTGGAGTACGACAGAGAGCTGCTGCGGGGCAACACGGATTCCCTGCTGTTATACCTGATCAGCGAGTCCGGCCGTATTCACGGCTACCGCCTGATCAAAGAGATCCAGCAGCGGAGCGATGGATTTTTCAAGTTCCGGGAGGGGACCGTCTATCCTGCCCTGCACAAGCTGGAGAGTGACGGCCTGATCCTGGGAGAGTGGCAGGTTCAGCCCAACGGTCAGCAGCGACGCTACTACAGAATTACCGAAAAAGGAGAAGAGGTGTTGCTCAAACGGATCAGTATGTGGTTCAAGTTTTCCAATGCCATGAACCTGATCCTCAAACCGGCACGCGCATGATGCGTTAGACAGCTACCTTAAGTCATGGGAGCCGTAGACACCTATCTCAGCCAGATCAAATCCAATCTTCACCTCGACCCGGGTACGGAGCGCAGGGTCATAGGAGAGCTGAAGACCTATTTCCAGGACAAGATCGAGGATTTGCGAACCGAGGGCTTCACCGAGGCGGATGCGGCCAGGCAGGCGATCGACTCCTTTGGAACACCCCGCAAGGTGGCCAAGCTCCTCTACGAGGCGCACAGCAGGGGCAGCTGGTTGGAGGCACTGCTGGCGGCCCAGCCAGCTCTGCTGGGAGCCGGATTGTTCGCCACCCACCTCTGGTCCCAGGGCCTGGTTTTGATCCCCGCCTTTTCCCTCCTCCTGTTCGTGACTCTGTTGGGCTGGCTGAAGGGCAAACCGAATTGGGTTTACCCCTGGATCGGTTTTGCCTTTGCGCCGATACTGGCGGTGGTGTTTCTCTCCCGCAACTTCGTGTACCAATCGATCTACAACATCGTTATCGGTTCCGGGGTTTCCGCCGAGCACGTTACCCTGCTGCTGTTTCTGGGTCTGTACGGGGTGGCGTTCTGGATCGTACTGGCCGTGGTCTCCAGGATCTTAAAAAGGGATTGGCTGCTGGTGTCCTACATGCTTATGCCCCTGCCTTTACTGGGAATCTGGATCGCCGCAATCGACGACATGGGGCAGGTACTGTTCGCCCTCGGACTGCGGATCCACCAGTGGGACCGGAGCATGGTGCTCGCCCTCCTGCTTCTGAGTCTCTCCGCGGCCCTGTTCACGCGTCTTCGCCAGCGACTATCAAAGGTTGCAACGCTGCTGGTGATCGGCATGGGTTCCACCATGATCGCAGGGTGGACCGTGCTGGGAGCCAACCATTTTCTCAACCTCCTGTTGATCTCCGCCATTCCCATTTCAACGGTTCTGATCCCGGCAGCCTTGCAGACCCTGTTCGTACGTTCGGGCGAGTGACGGGACGGCGGCGGAGCAGGCACCCCTCCTAGCTCACGACTCTGAAGGGAAGGATTCTTTGGAGCTCAGCAGCCGATCCAGGACCAGACCGAAGAAAGAATCTTTTCCCCGATAGACCCAGCCCAGATGGACACGGCAGCTGCTGCACATGGCATAGCGCCAGGCGTAGCCGTCGAACCAGGAATAGAAATCCGTTAACTCTCCCGCCTGTTCACAGCCTTCGGCTTCCCGAAAACAGCCGATCTCGAAACGGTATCCCCCTGGATTGGTGAAGGTGTGTTTGTGGGCTCCCTCGACGGGGATGCGTTGATGGGTCTGGGTTATGATCTGACCGCAGATGAAGCAGTAGAGGTTCTCCTCCTCCTTTTCCCGCTCCACCCGGTCACTGCTTAGGATTTCCTCCAGCCAGGCATCGCCGTCGGGCTCAGGTTCTTCCTGGCGGTAGGCCCGGATCATGGGATCAGTATATACCTATTTTTGTTTGCGGAATACCAGGCCCTCTTTGCCCGTATCCACCAGGACCGTGTCTCCCCCCTTTATTTCCCCCGCGATGATGCTCCTGGCCAGCGGGTTTTGGATCAGGTTCTGGAGGGTGCGCTTGAGCGGCCTGGCTCCGTACTGGGGATCGAAGCCGACCTCGGCTACATGGGCCTTGGCCTTGTCGCTGATCTTGATCGTGACATCCTGCTCCTCCAATCTCTTGGACAGGAAAGCGAGCTGGATATCCACGATCTTCAGTATCTCCTCTTTGCCCAGCCGATTGAAGGTGATGACCTCGTCCACCCGGTTGAGGAACTCCGGCTTGAAGGTCGCCTTCATCAGGTCCATGATCTGATCCCTGAGGTCCTCGATCTTCTCGGTCTGCTGGATCAGCGTACTGCCCAGATTGGAGGTCATGATGATGATCGCGTTTTTGAAATCCACGATATGTCCCTGGCTGTCGGTCAAGCGGCCCTCATCGAGCAACTGAAGCAGCACGTTGAACACATCGGGATGGGCTTTCTCGATCTCGTCGAAGAGGATCACCGAGTAGGGTCGGCGGCGGACCGCCTCCGTCAATTGACCGCCTTCCTCGTAGCCCACGTAGCCCGGGGGAGCTCCGATCAGGCGGCTGACCGAGAACTTCTCCATGTACTCGCTCATGTCGATGCGGGTCAGCGCCTTCTCGTCGTTGAACAGGAACTCCGCCAGAGTTTTGGCCAGCTCAGTCTTGCCGACTCCGGTGGGACCGAGGAAGATGAAGGTGCCCAGCGGGCGATTGATATCGGAGAGTCCCGATTTGTTGCGCCGGATTGCATCGGATACGGCGCGAATCGCCGCTTCCTGGCCTACCACCCTTCGGGATAGTATCTCCTCCAGCCTGAGAAGCTTGGCTTTCTCGGAGCTGAGCATCTTGGAGACGGGGATGCCGGTCCAGTGGCTGACGATGCGGGCGATGTCCTCTTCTGAGACCTCCTCCCGCAGCAGCCTGGACTCACCCTCTGGGCGTTCCAGCTCTTTCGTCTTGTCGGCCAATTTTTTCTCGGTTTCCGGGATCAGGCCGTGCTTGACCTCCGCCGCCTTTGAGAGATTCCCCTCCCGCTCGTAGCGGGTTTCCTCGATGTTCAGTTCCTCGAGTCTCTGCTTCAAGGCCCGGATCTCTTCGATAACCTTTTTCTCGTTTTGCCACTGAAGCTGCATGGCATCCCGCTTGCCTTTGAGCTCCGAGAGAACCTGGTCGATCTCCTTTAGTTTGTCCTTGGAGGCGGCATCCGTCTCCTTGGCCAGAGCCTGTTTCTCGATGTTCAGCTGCAGGATGCGCCGCTCGATCTGGTCCAATTCGGTAGGCTGGCTCTCGATCTCCATCTTCAGGCGGCTGGCCGCCTCGTCGACCAGGTCGATGGCCTTGTCGGGCAGAAAGCGGTTGGTGATGTAGCGGTCGGAGAGAACAGCCGCGGCGATGATGGCCTCGTCCTTGATGCGAACCCCGTGGTGGACCTCGTAGCGCTCTTTCAGGCCCCTCAGGATCGCGATCGTGTCCTCCACACTCGGCTCGGCGGTGTAGATCGGCTGGAAACGGCGCTCCAGGGCGGCGTCTTTCTCGATGTATTTGCGGTATTCATCGAGGGTGGTGGCGCCGATCGCTCTCAGCTCCCCCCTGGCCAGAGCCGGCTTCAACAGATTGGAGGCATCCACGGCTCCTTCGGCGGCGCCTGCGCCGACCAGGGTATGGAGCTCGTCGATGAACAGAATGATCTCTCCCTCGGCCTCGATGATCTCCTTGATCACGGCCTTGAGACGCTCCTCGAATTCCCCCCGGAACTTGGCGCCGGCCAGAAGGGCACCCAGATCCAACGCCAGAACCCGCTTGCTCTTCAGGGAATCGGGAACATCCCCGGAAACGATCCTCCGGGCCAATCCCTCCACGATCGCCGTTTTCCCGACGCCCGGGTCCCCGATCAGGACCGGGTTGTTCTTGGTGCGGCGGGAAAGTACCTGCATGATCCGGCGGATCTCCTCATCCCGGCCGATCACGGGGTCGATCTTCTCCTTCCGGGCCAGGTCTGTCAGATCCCTGCAGTAGCGGTCCAGGACCTGGTACTTGTCCTCCGGCGACTGATCGGTGACCCGCTGATTGCCGCGGATGCGCTGCAGTGCGTTCAGCACGGCCGTCTTCTGAACGCCGTGGCGGTTCAACAGCTCCCGGGTGTCACTCTGAACGTCCAGAATCGCGAGCAGCAGATGTTCCGTGGAGATGTACTCATCCTTGAGGTTGCCGGCCTCCATCTCGGCGTTGTGCAGCACCTTGTTTGCTTGAGGTGAAAGTTGGGCTTGTGAGCTGTCGCCGTAGACCTTTGGTTTTGCGGCCAGCTGTTTTTCCAGTTCCGAGCGAAGCGCGGAGCTCTGCACGCCCAGCGTTGTGAACAGCGGCGGTATCACCCCGTCCCTCTGATCCATCAGGACCAGGAGCAGATGGTCGGTATCCAAAGTGGAATGATTGTATCGATGGGCCAGGGATTCCGCGGACTGAACCGCTTCCTGGGCCTTGATCGTAAACTTGTCGAATCTCATGTCGTTTCAAAAATACGCAAACCTACCCCAATATGTCAAATTCCAGCTGCTCTTGCCCGTCCGGGCTAAAAACTCCTATACTCTTTAGATATCGGAAAGGGGAGAAGCGAATTATGAAAGCGGTTCGTTGGGGTGTACTCGGGGCTGCCAATATCTTTATGAAAAGAGTCTTGCCGCCCCTGCTGAAATCGGATTTGGTCGATCTTTTGGCCATCGCATCGAGAAGTGCGGAGAAGGCTCGGAGCGCGGCAAAAGCCTTCGGGATTGCCAGATCGTACGGGACCTACGAGGAGCTGTTGGCCGATACGGATGTCGAAGCGGTCTATATCCCTCTTCCCAATCACCTTCATTCCGAGTGGATCCGGAAAGCCGCGGATGCGGGAAAGCATATTCTCTGCGAAAAACCCCTCGCCCTGAACGCAGAGCAGGCAGCCTCCTGCGTCGAGTACGCTGCCAAGCGCGGGGTACGGCTTATGGAAGCGTTCATGTATCGTTTTCATCCCCAATGGCAGCGAACGCAGGAGCTGGTGCGCATCGGGGAAATCGGGGAGATCCTGGCCGTACACACGGCCTTTGCCTACAATCTCAAAGATCCCGAGAATATCAGAAACAAGCTGGCCATGGGCGGCGGGGCCCTGATGGATATCGGTTGTTATGCCGTGTCCATTCCTCGGTTTATCTTCGGCAGGGAACCGGCGCGGGTCATTGGTCTTTTCACCCGGGATCCGAATTTCGAGACGGACATCTTGAGCTCGGCCATCCTCGATTTCGGAGGCGTTCGATCCGTATTTACGGTTGCCACTCAGTGTTTTCAGACCCAAGGGGTCGATATCTTCGGCACCTCGGGAAGGATGCACATCGGGATTCCCCTCAACATGTACCCGGACGTTCCGCCGCAGCTCACCGTGATTACGGGGATCGGTGAACGGCGCCCGGTCTTGCCTGCGGCGGATCAGTACGGTTTGGAGTTCGAAGCCTTCTCCAAAGCGCTTCGCCAGGATAGGCCGGTTCCGACCCCTGCAGAGGATGCCGTGGCCAATCAGAAGGTGCTGGATGCCCTGTTTCGCTGCGAATCATCGGGCAGCTGGGAAGCTCCCTGAGTAGTCGGAGAGTACGTTTTTTTAGTAATTTGAAACGGGCGGTTAAAAAGGTTTACGGTATGGAGAACAATGTAAGAATCAAACAGAATATTCTCGCCGAGGTGGTGGACTGCCTCTGCGATTCGGAACACGGAATGCTCTCGTGGAAGGCCAAGGGGGGGAGGCTGCTGCCCTCCAGAGATCAGGTCGTCGAAGCTGTAGAGGCGCTTCGCTCCGTCCTGTTTCCCGGCTACTTCGGTATCTCCGAGCTGACCGAGGACAACATGCGGTTTCACGTCGGGGCTTCTTTGGATCGCGTACTCCTGGTGCTGTTCGAACAGATCAAACGAGGTCTGTGCTTCGAGTGCGACCACCACGGATTCGAATGCCCGGCCTGCTTGGAAAAGACCCAACGGATCACAACCGAGTTCGTCCAGCGCCTGCCTCGGATCCAGCATATCCTGGGCACGGATGTTCACGCCGCCTACTACGGGGACCCGGCGGCCAAGAGCACCGATGAGGCTATCTTCTGCTACCCCGGGATCCTGGCCGTCACCTACTATCGCCTGGCCCATGAGCTGTACTGCCTGGAGGTACCTCTGATTCCCAGAATGATAACGGAGAGAGCCCATAGCCAGACGGGTATCGACATACATCCCGGAGCCAAGATTGGGGAGGAGTTCTTCATCGATCACGGAACGGGCGTGGTAATTGGAGAGACCTGCGTTATCGGAGAGCGGGTGCGCATCTATCAGGGGGTCACACTCGGGGCCAAGAGTTTCCCCCTGGACGAGAACGGCAAGCCAATCAAGGGAATCCCGCGGCATCCCGTCGTGGAAGACGATGTGGTGATCTATTCCGGCGCCACGGTCCTGGGAAGGGTTACCATCGGTCGCGAGTCGGTGATCGGAGCGAACGTATGGATCACCCAGGATGTGCCGCCCCGGAGCGTGGTTACCCACAGTGTGGAAGAGGGTTCCCCGGTCGGCCGCTGACCGTTACTCGTCGTCGGAATCTTGATTGGGAAGGTGATCCTGGAACCAGGATACGTCGCTGACGACAACCAGCCCGACCAGGCCCCCCAGCAGGGAAATTCCGAGAAACAGAAAGAAAAACTCCCCAAGATCTCCCTGAAGGAACTGCGCGATCATCGATGGGTTGGTTCCGATCACGACGAGTAGAAAAATATTGAGCACGCAGAAACCCGCCCAGAGGAGGGTTTTTTTTATCTTGCCGGGGATCTCGTGGATGTCCGCCATGACCCGATCTACGAAACCGACCCTGGCGAGATATGTCGAGATATCCCGTTTTAGTCCTTCTTTCGGTTCGATGCCGTCGAGACGCCGAGTGCCGTCCACAGCGGATTGGTCCATCAGATGACTCCCTCCTCGAGATACCCGTAGACATAGGTCCCCAGGCGACTGCGGAGCAGCTGCTTGGCCCGGAATACGTAGGACTTGATCGTATTTACCGGCATGCTGAGAGTTCGGGAGATTTCCGGATAGCTCAACCCTTCAAAAAAGTGGAGATTGATTACCGGTTTGTAGATATCCGGAATCTTTTTCAGCACCTTTCTCACTTTCTCTCGCAGTTCGCCCCGCAAGAGGCGGGTTTCCGGGCTCAAGGAGGTATCCTGAGGTTCACATGGCAGGGCAACCTCCACGTGGCCGCGTTTGCGCTTGTGGTACTGATTTACCGCCATATTGTAGGCGATCTTGTTCAGCCAGGATGCGAAGGGAACCTCCGCCTTGAAGGTCCGAAGCTTTTCGAAGGTCTTGAGAAAGACCTCTTGAGCGTAGTCCTCTGCATCGTGGCGGTTGTGAAAGAATTTCAATCCCACATAGAAAACGCGGGCTTGATGGCGAGCTACGATCTCTCGGTAGGCGTCGATCCGGCCCGCGAGAACATGTTTGACCAGTTCATTGTCGGTTGTTTTTTTCACGCTCTCTGATCTTCTTTAAACTGTGTATCAGGATGTAGTAAGTGATGATACCCATCCCCGATGCTGTGGGAATAATACCGCCCAGAAGGGAATTACTCAAGCCCGTTTTCAGTCCGAAGAAAACCAGGAGCCCCACACCCACGAAAAGGGCCACGATTCCTATGAGGAGCAGCTTGTCGTCGATATTTCGAGGTTTGGGAGCCAACCCCCGTTCGATCATAAGCTGCTGCTTCCTGTAATCCCAGAGAATGACGAAGAAGCTGAGCACCGCCAGTACGGAGACGGATACGATCGGAATTGCGGCGATCAGCACCTGAGAGGCTGAGTTGATTTGCGACCATTCCCGGGTCGTCTGCTGCAGCGCGGCCTCGATGAGCCATCGAATTCGAAGCAAACCGGTAACAACCATTGCCATGAATGACAATGGAGAACCGCGGACGGTTGCAACTAAGCCCTCAGCTCTTCGACATAACCGGCAATTTTCTCCTGCCGTCGTTGGAGCTCTTCCTGCTTGTCCTTCTCTTTCTTTACGACCTCTTTGGGAGCTTTGGACAAGAAGGCTTTGTTCGCCAGTTTGCCTGTGCTGCGCTTCAGGGCTGCTTCGAGATTCCGAAGCTCTTTCTGCAGCTTGTCGATCTCTTTTTCGAGGTCGATCGCCTCTTTTATATAGACGAAGGCTTCGAAACCGGAACCCACCGCGGGGATGCTCCCCGCTCTGTGCACCGTCCCGTGGGTGATCTGAAGGCTGTCCGATCCTATGAGCAGAGCAATCAGATCCTTCTGCTCCTGGAATATCAGCCGGGAAGATTGGTCCTCGGCGGTCTTTACCGTGACCGGGATCCTCGTCCCCGCAGGTATGGTGAACTCGCTGCGCAGCGTACGCACGGCGCGAACCAGTTCCTGTACCAGGGAGAAACTCTCCTCGGCGGCCTTATCCACCCGGTTTTCCAAGAAATCCGGATAGGGGGCGGTGACGATGCTCCGGCTATGGTTGGGTAGTTTCTGGTAGATTTCCTCGGTTACGTAGGGCAGAAATGGATGCAGCAGCCGGAGAGATTCCTCCAGGATCGTCAGGCAGAGCGTGATTTTCCGGTCCTTCTCCGCCTCTTCGTCGCTGTCCAGGGCGAGTTTGGAGGCCTCGATGTACCAGTCGCAGAAATCGTTCCAGAAGTACTCGTAGACCGCCTGGCTGGCATCGTTGAAACGATACTGATCCAGGGCGGTTCGGGCGCTTTGAGCGCTCAGGTTCAGCCTGTGGAAGATCCAGCGGTCCACCTCGTCGAGCCCCGCCTCTTTCACGAGGGTACGGCCTTCCAGGTTCATCAGGATGAAGCGGGAAGCGTTCCAGATCTTGTTGGCGAATTTGCTGCCCAGTTTGAAGCTGTCCTTGTCCATAAGGATATCCTGACCCTGGGCCGCCAAGAAGGCGAGGGTGAACCGAAGGGCGTCGGCGCCGTATTCGTCGACCACTTCGAGCGGGTCGACGCCGTTGCCCAGAGACTTGGACATTTTCCGACCCTGAGTATCCCGAACCAGGCCGTGGATGTATACATCCGGAAAGGGGACCTCTCCCATGAACTCGAGTCCCATCATGATCATCCGCGCCACCCAAAAGAAGATGATTTCATAGGCGGTGACCAGCGTGGAAGTGGGATAAAAGGTCTTCAGGTCTTCGGTTTGATCAGGCCATCCGAGGGTGGAGAAGGGCCAGAGTGCGGAGGAGAACCACGTGTCCAAAACATCCCCATCTTGTCGAATCTCCGTGCTCGAACAGTGCTGACAGGCGGAAGGGTCCTCCCGGGAAACCGTCATTTCGCCGCAGGCCTCGCAGTACCAGACCGGGATGCGATGGCCCCACCACAGCTGTCTGGATATGCACCAGTCGCGAATGTTCCGCAGCCAGTGTACGTAGGTGTTTTCCCATTTCTTGGGGTAGAACTGTACGTCCCCCCGTTCCCAGGCTTTGAGGGCCGTCTCCGCCAGCGGGCGCATGCGCACGAACCACTGGTCCGAGAGATAGGGCTCGATCAGGCTGTGGCAGCGATAACAGTGCCCGACCGTGTGCATGTGCTTCTCGTCTCGGACGAACAGGCCCGCTTTTTTGATATCTTCTACAACTCGCTCGCGAGCCTCGATGACTGCAAGACCTCGATAGGGTTCGGGAACGTTGTTGTTCAGGGTGTTGTCCGGGTTGAGTATGTTGATCCGCGGCAGATTGTGTCGTCTGCCGATATCGTAGTCGTTTGGATCATGAGCCGGGGTGACTTTCACGACTCCGGATCCGAACTCCATATCCACGTAGGTATCGGCCACAATCGGAAGAATCCGGTCCGTTAGCGGCAGCAAGGCCTGCTTGCCCACCAGATTCTTGTACCGATTGTCATCGGGATGCACCGCCAGGGCCGTATCCCCCAGCATGGTTTCCGGGCGGGTGGTGGCGATTTCGATGGAGCCGCTGCCGTCTGCCAAGGGATAACGGTAGTGGTACATGCGGCCTTCGATTTCCTCGTGTTCTACCTCATCATCCGATATCGCCGTACCGCAGGACCAGCACCAGTTGACCAGATAGTTGCCCTTGTACACCAAACCCTTCTCGTACAGGCTCACGAACACCTCCCGTACGGCCCGGGAAAGTCCTTCGTCCAGGGTAAAACGCTCCCGCTGCCAATCGCAGGAGGAGCCGATCTTCTGCAGCTGCTGCACGATGATGTCGTGATGTTTGTTGGTCACCTTCCAGGTTTCCTCGACGAATCGGTCCCGGCCGATCTGCTCCCGGGAGGTGCCCTGCTGCCTCAACTGCTTTTCCACGACAGCTTGGGTGGCGATTCCGGCGTGATCCGAACCGGGCAGCCAGAGGGTCGGCTCACCGGCCATGCGGTGATAGCGGATCAGCACGTCTTGAAGGCTGTTGTTCAAACCGTGCCCCATGTGCAGGACTCCGGTCACGTTCGGCGGAGGGATCACGATTACATAGGGTCGACCCTTTCGTTTCATGTCCGGTGCGAACAGGTTGTTGTCCAGCCAGAATTTGTAGAGCCGGTCTTCGAAGCTTTTCGGGTCGTACGCAGGAGGTAGCTCAATCGCCTTCATCATGGGCGCACATTTTACAGGAAAACGCCCGCCGCTTCAATCAACCAAGATGGGATATAAACCAAGACGGGCAAACGGCCAATGCCAGGACGGCCGACGGTAAAGCTTGCAATAAACGCACTGCGATTGTATATTCCCATTGAACCTAACTCATGCACCAGGAGGAGTGACTATGGCTGAATGGTTTCCGCTGACTGAAGTAGACGGTCCTCATAAGGGTCATGGCAAGCACCTCTGCGTTGCTCACGTCATGAACTATATCCAGACGAATTTGTCGGATTACAAAGACCTGGTTCGAAACGGCAAGTACGTCTGCAAGCAGTGTGGTCGTGTGGCAGCCAAGCCCGACTACCTCTGCGATCCGGATTCCCTGTAGTTAGAACCGTACTATTTGTTTTACAGCAATAACCCCTCCCTCTGTCGGGGATTTCCGGCCGGAGGGGTTTTGTGCTTTATTTAACAAAGTCCCCTGGAAGAATTGATCTTTTGTATTAAATTTGTATTAATTTTGTAGACATTACCTATGACTGGACCGAACAAGCTTCTGCAAAAATCGGCGATGGAGCAATTCCCCAAGGTGGAACTTCATAGACATCTGGAAGGAACCTTTCCCGTCGAGAAGCTGCACCAGCTGTCGCTGAAGAACAACCTGGAAAGACCCCGGGATTTCGAATCCTTCAAGAAAGAGGTCCAATTCCCGAAGGACTCCAGCCCGGATTTTCTCACCTTCCTCACCAAGTTCCGAAACGACTGGTACCGCTCACTGGAGGATGTCTATTTTATCACCTATCACTCCGTGAAAGAGTTGGTTCAGGACGGACTCTTCTACTGCGAACTGCGGTTCTCACCGGAACATTTCGCTTTGGAAAATGACTTCGACCGCGCCCAAGTCACCAAACTGATCGTTCAGGCCGGAAATGCGGCGGCCGATGAAGTTGGCCTGATAATCCGGTACCTGCTGAGCTTCAACCGGAGCAAGCAGAACGGCGCGGAGATGATCGATCTGTACAACCGGCTGAAGCGCCTCGAGATACCGGAGATTGTGGGGATCGATCTGACCGGAGACGAGATCAACTATCCCCCCGAGCAGTTCCGAGATTTTTTTGCTCTGATCGAATCCGACGGGCTCTACAAGTCGACGATTCATGCCGGGGAGGTCACTCCCTCCGAACAGATCTGGGAGGCGATCCGTAATCTCCACGCCGATCGAATCGGCCACGGCACCAGTACGATCGACGATCCACCTCTCCAGGAGTTTCTCAAACAGGCCGGTATCGCCCTGGAGATGTGTATCACGTCCAACTATCAAACCGGTTCATGGGAAGACGAACGGAACCACCCAGTGGGAGCGCTGTACAGAAACGGCGTGCCGGTAACGTTGAACTCGGATGATCCTTTTATTCAGAATACCGATCTGACGGATGACTATATGAAAGCGGTTGAGTACTTCGGATTCGATATCGAGGATTTGATTCAATTGAATCTGAATGCGATCGGGGCCAGTTTTTTACCAAAGGAAAAACAGGACCAGCTGCGAAGAGACTATCTAAAAAAAGTAGAGCTGTTCAAAGAACACCACTGCCTCGGAGGTGTAGGATGATCGTCCGGATTATTGATGTCCACGTGAACAAGCAAAGCATCGAAGAGTTCAAGCGGATCACCGTGCAGAATAGGGCAGGATCGATCCAGGAACAGGGGGTTCTGCGATTCGACGTGCTGCACTCCGATAGTGATCCGCAGCATTTCATCCTGTATGAAGTATATCGGGATGAGCAGGCAACCTTGGACCACAAGGAAACGGACCATTACCAGAGATGGCGGGAGGCGGTTGAACCCATGATGGCCCGCAAGCGGGAAAGCACCTCCTGTGCCCCCGTAGCGCCGACCGATCCGGGGGAGTGGTAGATGCTTCTGTACATCTTTCGCCACGGTGATGCCAAACCCGAGAACGAGGACCCGCAGCGGGGGCTCAGCGACCGGGGTCGGGAAGAGGTCACGGCGACCTGCGCTGTTTTTTCCAAGATCAGCCCTCAAATCGAGGCGATCTGGCACAGCGGCAAAACCCGGGCCGAACAGACCGCAAATATCCTTGCTGCCGGTCTGAAAATCAAGGGGCGGGTATATCCACGAAGCGGTTTGAATCCCAATGATCCTCTGCCGCCGCTGGTAGAAGAGTTGGAACGTCGGGAGAAGAATTTGGTGATCGTCGGACATCTTCCCCAGTTGGGCAAACTCATCTCGGTGTTGCTGCTCGGTGCGGAACGGGAGCTGCTGGACCTTCCCTCCGCAGGGCTGGTATGTTTGGAGCGTACCGGCGATTTCTGGCGGCTGAACTGGTTCCTCACCCCTGAGCTCTGCTGAAATCACGTATTGTAATATAAATCCTTGATCTGATACTCGTATTGTGTTATTCTTTGGGTGATGAACGATTTCGCTGCCAGATTGAGGGAGCTTCGTGTTGCTGCGGACCTGCGCCAGAAGGATCTGGCGGACGCATTGGGTGTGGCGCAGACCACGATAGCCAATTACGAACAGGGCGCTCGCTTCCCCGATGAAAAAAATCTGCGGCGGATCGCGGATCACTTCGACGTATCTCTGGACTACCTGATGGGCAGAACCGATGTGAATCTGGTAGCCCGGGATGTCCAGAATCCAAGCGGTTACTTCCGGGAAGAGGAAGAAACGCTGTCTCCCATGAGTCCTCTGGCGCGGGAATACCTGGACCTGCTGCTGGCGGGAGAGCGGGAGGAGGCGAGCAAGCTGATACATGGGGCAGTCAAGGAGGGACACGGAGTAAGGGAAATCTACAGGACCGTTTTCGAGCGGACCCTGAAGGAAGTCGGTCTCATGTGGATGCAGAACAGGGTGGACGTGGCCATGGAACACTACTTTTCCGCCTCCACCCAGCTCATAATGTCTCAGCTGTATCCCTACATCACAGGCGCCTCGCGGGTGAAAAAAGAAGCGGTCTGTCTGGCCATCGCCGTGTGTGGCGAGTTCCACGATATCGGCGCCCGCATGGTTGCGGATTTCATGGAGATGGACGGATGGAGAACCTTTTTCCTCGGCAACAATCTCTGCAATGAAGATATCGTGAAAGCCGCGGTAGATCACAAACCCGACATACTGGCCCTTTCGGCTACCATGTTTTTCAACGTGAAGTCGATAGCTCGGGCTATTCGAGCGATCCGTGCCGTCGACGGCTTGGGGGATCCGGTCATTTTGGTTGGGGGCCGCCCGTTCAATCAGGATCCGGAGCTATGGAGGAAGGTCGAGGCCGATGGCTTTGCCCCCAGTGCCGAGGAGGCGGTGAAGCTTGCCAACCGTCTGGTCAAGAAGAGAGCCGCCGCAACGTCATCAGCATGCCGATGATCGCCGGATCGGTGAGGGCCGCACCCGTGGGCGAATCAATCGACCAAGAGGGCGTTGACGCGCCGCAGATAGCCGCCCATGTCGAACTTGCGGTGTAGGCCTGAATCCGCCATGTAGCGGACTTTCCCGAAGATCGGTCGCTCCATCCACGGCCGGTCGTGCTTGCCGAAACACCAGGCCACACCGGCGTAGGAATTGGGGTCCCGCCCGTCGAGAAAGTAGCGGTTGTTCAGATGTAAAGCGGTCTGATAGGCCTGCTCCGGGCTCTCACTCCACTCGAGGATCTTCTTGCCCCAGTACATGCGCATGTAGCCGTGCATCTTTCCGGTCAGCCGCATCTCCTCCATGGCTGCATTCCAGTACGGATCGTGGGTGTCTGCACCCTCCAGCTGTTCCCGGCTGTACAGATAGGGACGGCTGTCCTTCCTGTGTTCCTCCAATGTCCGCTTCGCCCACTCCGGCAGGCAGGCGTAGCCGCCGTAGTGCTGCTCATAGTACACGAAGTTGAAGGCTAGCTCACGGCGAACGATCAGCTCTTCGAGAAACGCGTCCTTGGCTTCCTTCGGTGCTCCCCGAACCGCCTTGACCGCCAGGGCAACGGTGAGCGGACTTATCTGCCCGAAGTGCAGGTACGGGCTCAGGTTGGATTGATGCTCTTGAGCCGGATCGTTGCGCAGGCTGTGGTAGTAGCGCAGGGAGTTCCTGCAGAACTGCTCAAGGCGTTTAAATGCCCGGCTGCTGCCGCCCTTGAACTGGGCAACCGGCTGCACGGAGCGGTCGATGTCGAGTCTGCCGATCAGCTCCTGGCCCGGCTGGAGCGCACCGTCGGTCCGTATGCCCAGCGAATCTTTGCGGGGAGAATACAGCGGACCACCGGGCAGGAGAAACCGATCCCGAATTCTGTCGATCTTTCGCCGGATCGTTGCAGCGGCCCACTCGCTCTTGTCGGACACCTCTTCGACCGGCAACACCAGATCCCCCTCGACCTGCCGCACCGGACAGGGCGCTCGCCGAGCTACTTTAGTACGCCAGCGGCGCTGGTGGGTCAGGTAGCCGCGGTCGGTGACGAGCAGCGCGGCTTCCGGAGTCAATCGCAGGGCCGCCTCATCCGGCTGTGCGTCCAGGACGGTGAGTCGGATGCCGAGCTTTTCCAGCTCCTGCTCTGCATCCCGGAGTCCCTCCACGAGGAAGGTGAAGTGGCGGAGGTTGGCCTCCGGATAGCGGTCTGTCAACCCGAAAACAGCCAGGACGGGAATGCCGAGCTCGTCCGCCTGCTGAATCGCGTACAGCAGAGCCGGATTGTCGATCACCCGCACCGAAGCCTGCATCCAGTACAGGACGTAGCCGCCTTTTCGAATTGGCAGATCGTTGAGCTGTTTGATCCGGCTTGGCTGAATCATCGCGCGCTGCGTCGGCTGAGGCGAAGCGAACAATCCTACCGGACTGTCACACCCAGGGACACGGAGAAGGCGTGCAGCCAGTTCTTTACGTATCCGTCCCCCGGGCCGGTAACATCGGTCTCGGTTCCCAGCTTCATGGTTTTTACTCCTGGCTGCTGCTCGATTGTTCCTAAAATATGGACTTTCGAGGATCATTGCAAGATTCGAGTACGAATACGGTGATATGCTTACTCGGACCGACCCTGCGTATTGTGCTCGTTGATACTTCTCTGTTTCACGTTATCCCAAAACTCGTCGTGAGATACTCCGCTACCGGCTTTTATGCTTTTACGTGATTTGTCGAGTAAAGATTGGAAGTGAGGGGATCGTGACAGTAAGAGACGTTCCAGATCGTCGTCATCAGCCGGCGTGAGTATTACCGCTACAGCTTTTCCGTTGCGTGTGATAACAACGGGTCCCGATTCTTTGGCTTCCTTCAGATACTTGCTTAGTTTGGCTTTCACCTCGGCCACAGAAGCAATTCTCATGGCATCAACTCCTCTCCGCCGATCATCAGGCGGTTTCGTTTCTTGATTCCCATCGCCAGTATCCAGACTGTTCTATTCTCTTCATCAACCTCATAGAACAGGCGGAATCGGTTGTCAGGACCGAATCGCAGTTCCCACGTTGAGCCGAATGGTCCTGGCAACTCTTCAAGCGGCTTCCTGTTTCGGGTTTTCCTACTCGGAGTAGTGGTTAGCTGCTCCTCGACGGTCTTTTTGATGAGGTGGTGATATCTACGCTCGACGGTGTCGGTATGCCCGAAAACCTCAGGAGCATAGAGAACCGAGAATCTTCCGCGACGCCTCATTGACCATAATTGTAGTCATGTTGAGTCTCCTGGGCAAGTCCAGATTTCACGCAGCCGTCACAATTCGTTTCATTGCACACAGTGATTTCCAGGTCTATTCTTGTCGTACCCTCAACGGGAAGGAGACGTCTATGAATCGGTGGAACCGTCGCTGGATCGTACTTCTATTATCGCTCGCAGTCTGCGGATCGCCGCTGTTTGCAGACATCCAGCAGAGTGTGCTCGACCTGCTAACCAAGCTTTCCAGGGATTATGTGCAGTACCGTGAGGCGGTGTATTTCAAAGTTCCCCTGGCGGTTGTCCCCTTCGTCAACTCCGGTCCGCTGGCCAAACAACACGAGATCGGAGCCGTTGTGGACGAGCTGATACGTGGCGAGATCACCAATTCCACCTACTTCATTCTCACCGAGCGGGAGAACCTGGAGCAAATCCTCGAGGAGATCGAGTTCTCCCTCTCCGATCTGGCAGATACCGGTCAGACCGTAGAGGTGGGACAGCTGACCGGCGCCAGGATCCTCCTGGCCGGAAGCGTAACCGAGTCGGGTTCGAGTTTCCTGCTCAACGGCCGGCGTGTCGACGTCGAAACCGGGGTTGTCATCGGTGCCCAGTCGGTTTCCGTTCCCAAGGAGGAATTGATTACCAAGGCCGAAGCCTTCAAGTACGAGTACGTCACCCGCTACGGCCTGGGGTTTCAGGCCCTGGCAGGCGCGGACATCCCGTTTAGCGGCATTCCCCTCCCTTCTCCATACCGGAATAGGGGTATCCTACCGTCCCCGGCGTTTTCTCCAGATCGCCGCCTCGATGAATGTGACCTGGGGCGAGTTCCAATACGGGGAGTTTAATCCGCGCTCATCCGAGTATCAAAATGCCGATTTGGTTGAGGCCTACTTTGAGTTATATTTTTCGGGCGACACCAACTTTCCTAGCTACTCGATCGAGTATTCGCAGAAGTATTTAGACCTGACTGCCTTCTACGTATATCAGCCCTTTAAAGGGCTGACCCTTTCTCTCGGAGCAGGAGGCTTGGTCGGGATGTACAATAACTACATCAAGATCAGCAACGTGCCAATATATATAGGACCAATATTGTCGGGCGGTGTCCCGGGTGATCCGGCATTACCAGCGAACTGGCTACGCCAGGACTTTGTGATCGAAGGCGGGAACGCGCTGATGTACGGTCCGGTGGCGGCATTCAAAGTCGAATATTTCCTTTCCCCGAGGCTTCTCGCCTATCTCACCGTTCAATATAGAGCTTTTTTTGCCACGAAAGCCTACCGTTATTCCCTCGGAGGATTGGCTGTTGCTGAGGACGAACCGTTCTATGTACTCGCAGGCTGGATTCCCGGTATCACCCCCTACGGAGACGATCTGGATATCAGCTTTCATTCGATCGGGGTGTATCTGGGGATTTCGGGGTCGTTCTAAGGCTTGGATCAGCCGCCGGTAACCGGCGGTTTCGGTTCCAGCTGAAGCGTATCGGCAAGGAAGCGGGTAGTGTAGTGGATAGCTCGCCTGGATAGATCCTCACAGATATGGGGCGGGTTGTCGGGTGTAAAGCCTTCGGGCCGCAGCTCACTGCAGATCAGGCTGCCGAACTGCTTTTCGAAGCCCTGGGCAAAATCCTTACAGAATACCGAGATCCGATCGCGCTTCAAACCGCGGCGGCTGCCCAGAATCCCGATGAACATCAGGGCTCCCTCCACCAGGCCGCACTGGGCGCGGTGCCCGCCTGCACCCCACATGCCTAAAGCTGAATCCATTACCTGGGATTCGAGGGGGAGGGCGAATAGAGCGGATACGATGGAGAGGGTGGTGAAGGCACAGGTATCGTCATGGTCCCAGTAGTGCCGGTGGACCTCCCCGTCGACGAAGCGTTTCCAGTCCATGGTCCATATGTGTATCACGAGCGAGGTGGATCTGTCAAAGAAACGTGGCCCCCTTCGATCTTGTCAGGTTACCAGCGAGCCGCTATACTGTTGAGCAAATCAACACGAATCCCGGGTTATGCTCTAGGCTCATGAGGAAGCCATCCAGACCCGTACTGCGGCTCTGGGTGGCTTTTCTATCGAGGTTGGAAGGGTAATGATGGTTCGGACAGCGAGTCGGAAGGAGGGCTTAGAGGAGCCGCGAAATCTTAGGCGAAACCGGAGGGAACTATGTGGCAGCGGTTGAGCATCATCCTGGCCTACCTATTGATCACCCTGATCGTCGGTATCGTCTTCCGCAAGCGGTCGTCGGCGAACAAGGTCGAGTTCTTCCTGGCCGGCAGGGGCGTGGGCAGGCTGCTGCTGTTTTTCACCATGGCGGCCACCAACTTCAGCGCCTTCACCATCTTCGGGCTGTCCGGAGCGGGCTACCGGATCGGCTACGCCTTCTACCCGGTCATGGGCTTCGGCACCGGATTCATGGCCCTGTCCTTCCTGCTCATTGGAAAGCCGATCCTATCTCTTTCCAAAGAGAGGGGCTACATCACGCCTTCGGATTTCATCGCCGATCGCTACGGGGCTCCCTGGCTGAAGCGGCTGTTCTCCGCCGTCATGATCGTTTTCACTCTGCCGTATATCGCCATACAGGCCATCGCCAGCGGCAAGTCCCTCAACACCCTGGTCGGCATTCCCTACCTTTCCGGAGCTGCGCTGATCACGGCATTCATCGTGGTCTATGTTGCCCTGGGGGGAATGCGCTCCATCGTCTGGACCGATCTGATCCAGGCCTTGATGATGATCGGGTTTACCCTGACCGCGTTCTTCATCATTCTCCGCGGGAGCGGAGGATTCGTACGTACCCAAGACGAGGTGTACGGTTCCTTCCCGGCTCTGTTCTCCCGTCCGGGCCAGGACGGCTCGATGCTGTTCGGAATCTGGTTCGGCTACCTGTTTCTCTGGTTTTTTGCAGATCCCATGTTCCCTCAACTCTTCCAACGCTTCATCGCCGCCAGAGATCAGAAATCCCTGAACACCACGGTGGTACTCTATCCGCTGATAACAACCTTTCTCTTCTTCCTCACCGTGTCTATAGGGGTGTTGGGCAGGTACACCTTTCCAAATCTGTCAGCCGCCGAATCGGATGCCGTGTTCCCCCTGCTGCTGCAGCGCTACGCCGGGGTGTTCCTCAGCACCCTGCTGATTACCGGTTCCCTGGCCGCCCTGATGTCTACGATGGATTCCCAGCTACTCACGTTGACCTCCCTGATCACTGTGGACTTTGTTCAGTTCAGGAAGAGGGAGGTGCTCAAGGAGAAAGTGGTTACTGTCCTGCTCGGTGTGCTGGGATTTCTCATAGCTGTCAGACCACCGCAGACGATTCTGGATTTTATCAGCAAGACTACCTTCAACGGTCTGGCGGTTTTGGCCCCCACTGTTATCGGCGGCCTGTACTGGAAGCGGGCCAACCGCTACGCGGCCGCGGCCAGCATTATTGTCGGCGAGGGGATGGTCCTGGCCTTCTACTTCAAGATTCTGAACGTTCCGGGGATCCTTCCGGTCGTCCCCGTTCTGGCCGTCACTGCCATTGTATTTGCGGCGGTCAGCTACCTATGCAGACAGCCGGGGGAAAACACCGATATCGTGTTTCCGATCCGGCCGGGTATCTGGCCATGGGTTGCGATTTTCGGGCTTCTGTTCATCCTCGGCAATGATTTCTGGGCCTGGAGTCGCGAACCGCTTCGCTTAATCGGACTGCCCCTCTGGGTCTGGTATTACGTCGGGCTGGGAATCATCCTCAGCGTCGTATACGGGGTGTTTGTGCGGCGAGGACGGAACGCCTAGAGGGCCGCCGAGCGATCAGCGCTGCGGAGACTGCTCCTGGACGAGCACCTTGGTCGTTCCGGTTTCGTCGTTGAACCAGAAGATCAGTTTGGAGTCCTCGGTGGTGAAGCACTCTTCCAGGGTTCGCCGCGTGCGGGTCGGCTCGATCCTGCCGTGAAGCGCCATTGCTTTTTTGAGCAATTCTTCCTTAATGGTGTCCATGTTCCCCTCCCAAGGGTGGTCATAAAAAGCATAGCAGATGGGAGTGGGATTGTAAAGCTCTTTTTACGCTTTCGCCAGCATCTCTTTGAGCAACAGGTGGCAGAACAACTGCTGCCGGGGCAGATGGAACGGGCCCTTGAAGTAGCTCCCCTTCAGATCGAGCGCCACCGTTCCGTCGCGATGCAGATAGCCGATCCATTCCCCATGCTTTTTGTCGGGGAAATGCTTCAGAGACCAGTCGAGGATCTTTTCGAACCACCTCTCGTACTTCTGTTCTCCGGTGAGCGCGTAGGCCAGCAAAGTGGCGTAGATCGCCTCATTGTGCGGCCACCACAGCTTCATATCCCATTCGAGCTGAAACGGCTGCCTTCCCTCGATATCGAGGAAATAGAGGATTCCCCCGTGTTTCTTATCCCAACCCATCTCCAGGGACCAATCGAGTATAGGCAAGGCCCGCTTGACCAGCTCCATGTCGTTTCGATGCCGGCCTTCCTCCATGATGAACCAGGCTGTCTCGATCGCATGTCCCGGATTCACACAGCGGCCCTCTGGAAGATGTCCCAGGTACTCTCCGTTCTCACCGACGGTCTCGAGGAGCGCCTTCTTCTCGGGCTTCACGAAATAGCGAAACACCTCCTCGATCGCCTTGTCGATCCATCTGTCGTACTCTGTGTTCCTTTCGGCGCTCCTCAGTACCTGGAGAGTGTTGATCCGGATCATGGCCATGGAATGGCCCCGGGTTTTCAAGGCATCGGGAAAAACCTTGGGTTCCAGGGCACCGGGTTTGTCGTACAAATCGAGGACAAGATGCATAGTCTTTTTCGCAAGAGCGAGACAGTCGGCATCACCGGATGCGCGGGCGTATTCGGCCAGGGCGATGACCCCGAAGGTTTCTGTGAACAGGTACCTCCGCTTGCGCAGCGGTTGGCCCTCCCGCGTCACCGCATAGAACATCCGCCCATCTCTGTCAAAGCCGTATTTACGGATGAACTCGATGCCGTGGCGGGCCAGATCGAGCCATTCCTTCCTGGGCTCCAGGTCATTGTAGAGCCTGGCGAAGAGCCAGCTGATTCTGCTCAGAACCCACATGGGCTTGTCCGGACTGAGCAGATCTCCCCTGCGATCCAGACAGGTAGTAAATCCCCCGTGTTCTCTGTCGGTTGCGTGCTCGATCCAAAACGGTATTGTGTTGTTCACGAGTTCCGAGTAGAAGGATTCGCTCAAGCTCCGGATTCGTTTTTTGTCCATGGACTTCTCCTTGATCATGTCGGTTTGCGACATGATGTTAAAACACTATCGGTGAGTGGACAAGCAACAATCGCCTTGGAGGGAAACGGGAAATATACTAAGATGATCACACACCCTACAGGAGGACCTCATGGAAAATTTCGAATCAGTGGATGCCGTCTTGGACTTTGCAATAGAGAGGGAGCAGGAGGCTTCTGTTTTTTATACGGATCTGGCTGCCAAGGTAAAAAGACCCGATATGAAGACCCTGTTCGAACAGTTCGCAGAAGAGGAGAAGGGTCACAAGGCCAAGCTCCAGGGTGTCAAGCAGGGCAGACAGTTACTCCCGGCCGAGAGGCAGGTTTTGGATTTGCAGATGAGTGACTACCTGGTTTCTGAAAAACCAACGGAGGAGATGACCTATCAGAATGCTCTCATTCTGGCCATGAAGAAGGAGAAGGTTTCCTTCAGGCTTTATACGGATCTTGCCGCCAAGGCGCCGAGCGACGACCTGAAGAACACTTTCCTGAATCTGGCCCAGGAAGAGGCGAAGCACAAGCTTCGCTTCGAGGTGGAGTACGACAATGAAGTCATGGCGGAGAACTAGAGAACTGGGCTGCTACTCCATGGCCTCCGGATAGCGCTGGAGGGTCTCGTAACTGAACACGGGGCCGTCTTTGCATACATACAGATCGCCGATATTGCAGCGGCCGCACTTGCCGATTCCGCACTTCATCCTCCGCTCCAGAGTTGTGAAGATCTGCGAGGGTTGAAAACCCAGCTGGATCAGATTCTTGATCACGAACTTGATCATGATCGGCGGGCCGCAGGTGACGGCCACCGCCCCTTCGGCCTTGGGCGAGACCTCGAGCAGGTTCTGAGGCACGAACCCGGTGAAATCCTTCCAGCCGGGCTCCTCCACGTCGATGGACAGGTGAAGATGCAGCTCCTTGCTGCCCCGCAGTTGGTCCAGGTCTTCGTGATAGCAAAGATCGGCGGAGCTGCGTGCTCCATAGATGAAGTCCAGAGCTCCATAGGGATCCCGATTGTCCAGCACGTACCGCAGGATCGACCACACCGGCGTGATGCCGATTCCGCCGCCGATCAGCACGATATTCTTTCCCTCCCACGAGTCGAGGGGAAAGCCGTTGCCGTAAGGGCCCCTGATCCCGATGTACTCACCGGCGCTCAGTCCGTGCAGCCCGGCGGTAGCCACTCCGGCCTTCATGATTCCGAACTCCATGGTTTCCCGGGTGGGGGAAGAGCTGATGGCCAGCATCACCTCCCCGACTCCCGGCAGTGAGAGCATGGCGCACTGTCCCGGTCGATAATCGAAGCACTTTTCTATCTTCAACCGCTTGATCGGCCGCGGGCCGCCAACCTCGGTCTTTATTTCCAGGAGTTTGACCGAGTTGGGCAGGTAGGGGTTGTCTTCCTGAACGGGATTTGCTTGCTTAGCTTGCAACACTTTTCTTCCTCTCAAACGCAGCGAGAATCTTTCGGATATCGATGTTTAC